>Ga0315543_1000013_pt1 | contig 258681 bp, 224 predicted proteins | sample SalMarSW160210MG_2_FD_203098 | JGI IMG/M metagenome (GOLD analysis project Ga0315543, IMG submission 203098) | Salt marsh sediment microbial communities from the Plum Island Ecosystem LTER, Massachusetts, United States - Salt Marsh Sediment SW1601-210 ...
ATCACCCTCGACCTCAATCCCGACGGCACGATCGCCTTCGCCATCTTCTACAGCGACACCTACCACCCCAAGGCGATACTCACCCGCGAGGCCTAGCAGGGCGTCGGCACCACTCGCACTACGCTGGGCGCATGCTGCGCATGTCGACCCTCTTCCTCCGGACCCTAAGGGAGGACCCCGCCGATGCGGAGGTCCCAAGCCACAGGCTCCTCGTTCGCGCCGGATACATCCGCCGCTCATCTCCGGGCGTTTACTCGTGGCTCCCACTCGGGCTCAAGGTGCTCGCGAAGGTCGAGGCCGTGGTCCGGGAGGAAATGGACGCCGCTGGCTGCCAGGAGGTCCACTTTCCGGCCCTCCAACCGCGCGAGCCGTATGAGGCCACGGGACGTTGGACCGATTATGGCCCCAACCTCTTCCGCCTCAAGGACCGCAAGGACGCCGACTACCTGCTCGCCCCCACCCACGAGGAGGCCTTCACCCTGCTCGTGAAGGATCTCTATTCGTCCTACAAGGACCTGCCGATCACGCTCTACCAGATCCAAACCAAGTATCGCGACGAGGCGCGGCCCCGCGCCGGACTCATCCGCGGCCGAGAGTTCATCATGAAGGACGCCTACTCCTTCGACCTGGACCACGAGGGGCTCGAGGCCTCTTATCAGGCCCAACGGGACGCCTATCAGCGGCTCTTCGACCGCCTCGGGCTCGACTACGTCATTGTCTCCGCCCACTCGGGGGCGATGGGGGGTTCGCGCTCGGAGGAGTTTCTGTGCCCGGTGGAGGTCGGCGAGGACACCTACGTGCGCTCGGCCGGAGGCTACGCCGCGAACGTCGAGGCCGTCACGACCCCTATCCCACCGCCCGTCCCCTTCGACGACGCGCCCGCTCCTCACGTCGAGGACACCCCGAACACCCCGACGATCGACTCCCTCGTAGACCTCGCCAACGAGCGCTATCCCCGCCCCGATCGCCCCTGGACCGCCGCCGACACCCTCAAAAACGTCGTCCTCACGGTGACACCCCCCGGAGGCAAGCGCGAACTCCTCATCGTCGGCGTGCCCGGCGACCGCGACGTGGACCTCCGCCGTGCCGAGGCTGCCCTTTCGCCCGCGGTCATCGAGCCGGCCACCGAGGCCGACCTCACCAAGGTAAAAGCCCTGGTACCGGGCTATATCGGGCCTGGTGTGGGTGAAGAGCGCGTGTTCAACAAGGCCGGAGTCCGCTACTTGACCGACCCCCGGGTCGCGGAGGGTACCCGCTGGATCACCGGAGCGAACGCCCAGGGCAAACACGTCTTCGACATCGTCGCGGGCCGGGACTTCACGGCCGACGGCACCATCGACATCGCCGAGGTGAGGGCAGGAGACCCCGCCCCGGACGGCTCGGGGCCGCTCGAACTCGCCCGTGGCGTCGAAATCGGCCACATCTTCCAGCTCGGCACCAAGTACTCGGAGGCCCTGGGGCTCAACGTCCTCGACGCCGACGGGAAGCAGCGCACGGTCGTCATGGGGAGCTACGGACTAGGGGTCACCCGCGTCCTCGCCGTCCTCGCCGAGCTCAATCATGACGAGCACGGGCTCGTGTGGCCGGCGCAGGTGGCGCCATATCACGTCCAGGTGGTGGCGACCGGGAAGGACGACGCGGTCTTTGTCGCGGCGGAGGGCGTGGCCGAGGCTCTCACCGCTCTCGGTGTCGAGGTGTGTTACGACGACCGCAGGGCGGCCTCGCCGGGGGTCAAGTTCGCCGACGCCGAGTTGCTCGGGGCACCGTTCATCGTTGTGGTAGGCCGGGGTCTCGCGGACGGGCTCATCGAGGTCAAGACGCGGCGAACGGGTGACGTTGAGAACGTTGCGATCGCCGACGCTCCGGCACGGGTCGCGGAATTGGTGAAGGCCGCGCTCGGGGCCTAGCCGCCAGTTGGGGCGGCGCTGGGTTCCGTTTCCTCAGACACCGTGACGCCGGGGAAAGTCGACAGTTCCCCCGGACCGGTGGACAGCAGGATCGAGGCGACGAGGGCGTCGTACGCGCCGCTGAGGAGCCACGTCCTCTCAGATGGGGTATCCGCGTCGCTCGCGATCACATCGGCGAAGGCCGCGATGTAGGCATCTGCGAGGTTTCCCTCCACCTCGGACAGAAGCGCCATCATGGTCTCGTTCGAGGCAAGCCGCGCGCGATCGGTTACATACGACGGCCCCCTCGGGTCGGCCTCCGCCAGGGCTGCGAGCGCCTCCGCCCGAGCCTGGTGAAGCAGCGAGCGCTGGTAGGCGACACCCCGCAGCGACCCTTCCGCGCGCGCCGCGACGACCTCCGACACATAGGCCGCGTCGTCGTGGAGGACGATGAGTTCCTCCAGGGTCTCCTCCGGCAGGGCGGTCTCCTCCGGAACAAGGAGGGCGGGGCCGAAGGAGGCGAGGACGGGGGTGGAGGACAGCGGAAGGGGGCGGTCCGCGCTCGGTGAGATCGCGTCGCTCACCGGCATCGCGTCATCGGCAACGGTTGGGTCCCCCTTTGATTGGAGGAACAGGATATCCTCCTCCGATTGGAGGCGAAGGGCCGCCGCGTGGGACAGGCCGATCGAGGCCAAGAGAAGCGCGAGGTCAGGATCCTCGACCGTCAGCGCCCCCTCGAGGGCGGCATTCCTGGCTAACCCGGCAAAACGGGAAAAGGAGAATGGGCCGAAGGGCGCGACGGTGGGGGAGGCGGTGGGGGAGACTGAGGGAGTAGGGGACACCTCCGGGAAGGGATCATATACTCCGCCGAGCGCCTCGAGGTGGGCCGGGGCCGCGCGGGTCTCGTACTCGATCAGCCATTCGCCTCCGGGACCGATGGGATCGGCATACTCAAGGGACTCGATGAAGGCGGCTTCGGCGATGGCGGCGGCGTCGCGGGCCTGCTCGTTGGCGTCGGGGGAGGGTGGGCCGGGGTCGGGGGTCTCGAGTCGCCATCCGCACCCGACGAGGGTGGCCCCAAGAAGGGCAATGACGAACGACGTAGTCATGAAACGTCTCGACTCCATGCGCGCCATCATCGCATGGAGGCCCTCCTCCTCGTAGACTGGGGCGGTAACTTCAGCAACGGAGCGCGCTTGATATGCGGGGAGGCGAGCCATGGACATCGACCTCGCGATCCTCCATGGGCTGGAGAAGGAACGCGATATCCCATTCGAGGTCCTGGTCGACGCGATCGAGCAGGCGCTCGTCTCCGCCTATCGGAAGACTCCTAACGCTCATAATCATGCTCGAGCAGAGATCGATCGCAAGACCGGTCTGGTCAAGATCCTTGCGCGTGAGGACCCTCCGGAAGAGTCCGACCTGGGCCCCGACGACATGCCAGAGTTCGATCACACTCCCGCCGATTTCGGACGCATCGCAACCGCAACCGCCCGCCAGGTCATCGTCCAGCGCCTCCGCCAAGTGGGGGACGACCAGGTCCTCGGGGAGTTCGCCGGAAAGGAAGGCCAACTGGTTTCGGGGGTCATCCAACAGTCGGCAGATCCCCGCGCCGTCCACGTCCAGCTCGGCGACGTCGAGGCCTACCTCCCGGCCCACGAGCAGGTGCCGACGGAGGTCTATACCCACGGCGAACGCCTACGCGGATACATCCTGGACGTCGGACGAGGGCTCAAAGGCCCATCGATCACCTTGTCCCGCACCCATCCCGGATTGGTTCGCCGCCTATTCGAGCTTGAGGTGCCCGAGATCGCTGACGGCTCCGTCGAGATCATGGCCCTGGCTCGGGAGGCTGGACACCGCTCAAAGGTCGCGGTGAGGGCGAACGTGCCCGCGATCAACGCCAAGGGCGCCTGCATCGGCCCCATGGGGGCACGCGTCAGGGCCGTCATGGAGGAGCTCCGGGGGGAGAAGATCGACATCGTTGACTGGGATGCCGACCCCGCGACCTTCGTCGGCCACGCCCTGTCGCCCTCACGAGTGGTGTCCGTGACCGTAGTAGACCCCGAGGCCAAGGCCGTGCGCGTTGTCGTGCCCGACTATCACCTGTCCCTTGCGATCGGAAAGGAGGGGCAGAACGCCCGCCTCGCCGCCCGTCTGACCGGTTGGCGCATCGACATCCGTTCGGACGAGGCGCCCGAAGATCCCGGGACCCAACCGGGTCCGGCCTAGGCGACGCGACTAGGGCGCCCGCCACCCGCTACACTGATGAAGCCGAGAAACCCGTCTCGTGCCGCCGATGGCGAGCCGTCAAGCCCCAAGGGGCCGACGCGGACGTGCGTAGGGTGCAGGAAACGGGATTCTCGGACGGTCCTCGTGAGGCTGATCGTGAGCGACGGAAGCGTCGTGATCGATGAGCGGCGGAGCGCGCCGGGTAGGGGTGCTTGGGTGCATCCAAATCCGGAGTGCCTGGCGCGGGCGGTCACCGGACGGGCGATTGGGCGAGCCTTGCGCGCGCCCGGAGCCGACGTCTCGGGGCTTGCCGAATCGCGAGGGGCGCCACCTGAAGAACCATGACGAACAGGGCGAGAATCCGATGGAAACCCGATGAGCACCTCGAAATGAACACCGCTCGGTAACGATGGTTCGACCCTGCCTCGGTCGAACCGAGACAGGAGAGTTGTGGCAAAGCCCCGCGTCCATGAGATCGCAAAGGAGCTCGGAGTATCGAGCAACGATCTTCTGGCAAAACTGAAGGAACTAGGCGAGTACGTCAAGGGCCCGTCGTCGACCGTGGAAGCACCGGTCGTGCGCAAGCTCAGCGAAGCCTTTCCCGCACCCGTCAAACCCGTCGAGCCGCCAGCCGAGAAGCCTGCCGCCAAGGCCACACGGAAGAAGGCCACCGCTGCGAAGTCGGATACCGCCGCAGAGTCGGTCGCCGCCGAGCCCGAGGGCCCCGTCGTCGAGGCTCCTGCAGTGGAGCCCGCCCCAGAGGCTTCCGTCGCAGAGCCCGCCTCCGCAGAGCCCGGTACCGCGCCGACGCCCGGCGAGCCGGAACCCGGAGAGCCGACGCCTTTGGAACCGAAATCGTCCGGTCCGCAGTTCAAGGCCCCCCCTCCAACGGACGCTGGGCCCAGCCACAAGCCCCAGCCTGGCGGGAACAATGCCTTCGAGGATCGGGCCGTAGCCCCTCGCCCTCGTCCGAGGCCCGGGGGAAACAACCCTTTCCAGACGCCTCGTGCCCCGGCAAGGACGCCTGCGGCTCCCGGAGTCACGGGAGGACCAGGGGCAGGTCGCGGTCCGACCGGTGCCGGTGGCCCGGAACGGGGACCCCGTCCCGCTGGGGCAGGTGCCCTAGGGCGTGGTCCGGGAGGTCCGGGGATAGCCCGCGGAGGTCCCAGCCGAGGTTACGGTGGTGCAGGAGCGGGAGCACTGGGCGGTGCCCCCCGTACTGGTGCGCCCAGTAGCCGTCCCGGAGCCGGAGGCCGTGCCCGTGGAGGAAGCACGGCTGGAGCGTTCGGGCGAGCCGGAGGCAGGCCAGCGCGCGGCCGAAAGAGCAAGAGGGCGAAGCGGCAAGAGTACGAGCAGCAGCAGGCACCGGTCGTTGGCGGTGTGCAGATCACCCGTGGAGACGGCTCTACCGTGATCCGGCTCCGTCGTGGGGCGACCCTCGCGGACTTCGCCGAGAAGATCGATGCCAACCCGGCCTCGCTCGTGACCGTCCTTTTCCACCTGGGAGAGTTGGCCACCGCGACCCAGTCCCTCGATGAGGGCACCCTCGAGGCCTTGGGAGCGGAGCTTGGCTACGCCATTCAAATCGTCTCCCCCGAGGACGAGGATCGCGAACTGCTGGAGGACTTCAACATAGACCTCGACGCAGAGACCGCCGCCGAGACCGACGAGGACCTTGAGGAACGACCCCCGGTCGTAACCGTCATGGGTCACGTCGATCACGGTAAGACCCGCCTCCTGGACGCCATCCGGAAGACCGACGTCATCTCGGGTGAGGCCGGAGGCATCACCCAGCACATCGGCGCCTACCAGATCCATCACGAGCACGATGGAAAATCTCGCGCCGTTACCTTTATCGACACCCCCGGGCACGAGGCGTTCACCGCGATGCGAGCCCGCGGCGCCAGGGTCACGGATATCGCCATCCTGGTGGTAGCCGCCGATGACGGTGTCATGCCCCAGACCATCGAGGCGCTCAACCACGCCCAGGCGGCCAGTGTGCCGATCGTCGTGGCCGTCAACAAGATCGACAAGTCCGGGGCCAACCCCGACAAGGTTCGCCAGCAGTTGACCGAGTACAACCTGGTGGCCGAGGAATACGGCGGCGACACCATGTTCGTCAACATCTCCGCCCTCCAGGGGATTGGTGTCGATGACCTTCTCGAGGCCGTCCTCCTGACGGCGGACGCCGGGCTCGACCTTAGGGCGAACCCCGACAAGGACGCCCGAGGTGTCGCAGTCGAGGCCCACCTCGACAAGGGCCGAGGCGCGGTCGCCACCGTCCTCGTCCAGTCCGGAACGCTTCGCGTGGGTGACGCAATGGTCGTCGGGACCGCTCACGGCCGCGTGCGAGCGATGTTCGACGAGCACGACCAGCCGGTCGAGGAGGCCCTGCCCGCCCGTCCGGTCCAGGTGCTGGGCATGGCCTCAGTACCCGGCGCTGGGGATTCCTTCCTCGTAGCCGAGGACGAGCGTACGGCCAGGCAGATCGCAGAGAAGCGAGAGGCGGCCGAGCGGGCCGCAGAACTCGCATCGAGGCGTAAGCGCATCAGCCTCGAGGACTTCACCGAGGCGCTCCAGGCCGGCAAGGTCGATACCCTCAACCTCATCATCAAGGGGGATGTCTCCGGTGCCGTCGAGGCCCTGGAGGATGCCCTCGTCGCGATCGATGTGGGCGAGACCGTGGATCTAAGGGTCATCCACCGAGGCGTCGGTGCCGTCACCCAGAACGACGTCAACCTCGCGACCGTCGACAAGGCCATCATCATCGGGTTCAACGTCCGTCCGGCCGAACGGGTCCAGGATCTCGCCGATCGCGCGGGTGTGGACATGCGGTTCTACAGCGTCATCTATCGGGCCATCGAGGATATCGAGGCAGCCCTGACGGGGATGCTCAAGCCCGAGTTTGAGGAGAAGCAGACCGGGGCGGCGGAGGTGCGGGAAGTCTTCCGCTCGTCCAAGTTCGGGACCATTGCCGGGTCTGTCGTCCGGGAGGGCGCCATCCGCAGGGGAGCCAAGGCACGGGTCTCCCGCGACGGAGTGGTGCTCGGCGAGGTCGAGATCGACACGCTCCGGCGGTTCAAGGATGACGCGACCGAGGTCAAGGACGGATTCGAGTGCGGCATCGGCCTGGGCAAGTTCTCCGACCTTCAGGTGGGCGACCTCATCGAGACCTTTGAGATGGTGGAGATTCCGAGGAAGAAATGACGGATCATCCACGCGCGCTCCGGCTCGCGGAGACGATCCAGCGGATCGTCGCCAATGCGCTCGACACGGAGATCAAGGATCCGCGCCTCGGCTTCGTCACCATCACCGCCGTGAAGGTCACGGGGGATCTTCAGAACGCCACGGTGTTCTACACGGTGTTGGGGGACGACGAGGCGAGGGTTCACACCGCTCAGGCGCTCGCGTCCGCCAAGGGGCGGCTTCGGTCGCTGGTGGGGGCCGACCTCAGCATCCGCCTGACCCCCACTCTTGACTTCGTCCTAGATGCCCTTCCGGACACGACCGCCGCGCTCGATCAGGCGATCCGGGATGCCCGGGTGCGCGACGCCGAGGTGGCGGCCCTACGCGAAGGCGCAACCCATGCCGGAGAGGCCGATCCCTACCGTCATCCGGACGACGCCGGTGACGAAACCGAATAGCCCGGCGAGTTCGGGGCCCGAAACGGTGACCCGACCCGGATTTCTCGTCGTCGACAAGCCCGCGGGATGGACGTCCCACGACGTGGTCGGTCGGGTGCGGCGACTCGCGGGAACCCGAAAGGTCGGCCATGCCGGGACCCTCGATCCCATGGCGACCGGAATCCTCGTTGTTGGGATCGGGCCGGCGACAAGGCTCCTGGGGTTCGTGGGAGGCGCGGACAAGGACTACGAGGCGACCGTCAGGCTTGGGATCGCAACGGTCTCGGACGACTCCGAGGGTGAGGTCACGGCGCAGACGGACGCCTCCGGCGTTTCGGACGAGGCCATAGAGGAGGCCATTTCAGGGCTTCGGGGAGAGATTCTCCAGGTGCCGAGTGCGGTCAGCGCCATCAAGGTCGACGGGCGCAGGTCCTACGCGCGGGTGCGGGCGGGGGAGAAGGTCGAGCTTGAGCCCCGGCCCGTGACCGTGAGCGTGTTTCGGGTGGCATCGATCACCAGGGGTGAGGAGTGGCTGGATATCGAGGTCGCCGTGACCGTTTCCTCCGGGACGTATGTGAGGGCCCTCGCCAGGGACCTAGGGATTGCGCTCGGGGTCGGCGGGCACCTGACGGCGCTTCGTCGCACGCGGCTGGCTTCCTTCTCTGTTGGGGACGCACACGCCCTTGAGGCCCTCGTTGAATTCGCCGAGGGGGGCACGGCGCTCCCTATCCTCTCTCTTGCCGAGGTTGCCAGAACTATCCTTCCAAACCGTACTGTGACCGAACAGGAGGCCGACGAACTCTCTCATGGACGCCGCATCGCGCGGGAAGAGGCCGATGGGTATCCCGACATCGAGCACCCGCTCGCGCTCCTTGGTCCGGGCGGGCACCTGGTCGCCCTCGCGATCGCGGAGGGGGAGGGCGCGCTTCGCCCGTCGGCCGTGTTGACCGACACTACGATGGGCACACCATGAGGTTGAGAACACCATGACGTTGAGGAAACCGTGACGACGGCCATCTGGCACTCCCTGGGCGACGTCCCCACTGACGACCGCCGATCCGTCGTTACCCTGGGGAATTTCGACGGGGTGCATCGGGGCCACCAGGCCGTGCTTGGCCGCGCTGTCGAGGTGGCCAAGGAACGGGGGGAGCGGTCCGTCGCGGTTACGTTCGACCCCCACCCCAAAGCCGTGCATCGGCCCGATACCCCACCGACGCTCGTCACCGGGCTTGAGGATCGCCTGGAGAGGCTGGCCGCGACCGGGTTGGATGCGATCCTAGTCGTCCCCTATACCCTCGAGTTCGCGAGTCAGACGGGGGAGGAGTTCGTGCGGGCCTACCTGATCGAGGGGCTTCGCGCCTCCGGCGTTGTGATCGGACACGACACGAAGTTCGGCCACGATGATACGGAGCACGCCGGGAGGCTTCGGGAGCTCGGGGAGGAGTTGGGATTCTCCGTCGAGGTGCTGGAATGGGCCAAGGCCAAGAACGGGGCCGATCGACGCTGGTCGTCGACCTGGGTGCGGGAGCTGCTGGAGGCCGGCCAAGTCAAGGAGGCCGCGGAGGTCCTCGGCCGACCTCATCGCGTCCGCGGGATCGTCATCCACGGGGACAACCTCGGTCATCGGATTGGGTTCCCCACGGCCAACCTTGACATCTATGCAGGCATGATCCCCAGCCAAGGCGTGTATGCCGCCTCACTTACGGTTCTCGGAGCGGATGGGAGCGCCGATGGAGTGGAAGGCGAGGGGAGGCGTTTCCGGGCAGCGGTCAGCCTGGGGAGCAACTTCACCTTCGGGGGGACGGATCTGAGGGTCGAGGCGCACCTTCCCGATGCGCCGGACTTTGACATCTATGGGGCGAAGGTGGCCCTCGATTTCGTAGATCGTCGGAGGGACATGAAGGACTTCGGGTCGGTTGAGGCCCTTCAGGCGTCCCTCGGCGAGGATGTCGCCTGGCTCCAGGGTGTGCTTCCCACCCCCTGATTCCCATCCGTTCACCGGGTTGGGCCCGACCCTGATACGATGGTCGCCGCCGTGAAACGGCCGCGGATAGTAGAGCCCCGGAGAACCAGCCCGGGTGCGCCGCGCAATGAATCAAGGGAGTCAAAGTGCCGCTCGACGCAGCAACGAAGAAGTCCATCATGGCCGAGTACGCCACCGGCAAGGCCGACACCGGGTCTCCTGAGGTTCAGGTTGCCTTACTGTCCAGGCGTATCGCCGACCTCACCGAGCACCTTAAAGTGCACCCGCACGATCACCACTCGCGCCGAGGGCTCCTACTGCTGGTGGGCCAGCGTCGTCGCATCCTGGGCTACCTCCAGAGGATCGACATCGAGCGTTACCGCTCCCTTATCGAGCGCCTCGGCCTTCGTCGATAAGGGGTATCGGCCCCGCATTGGACCGATTCTTGCTACCATTCTCTCGGCCCCTCGGGCGTTTCCGGGCGGCCACCCACACAGGGGTAGCCCGCTTGACCGCTGATCATCGGTGGTGATGGGCAGAACCGCCAAGGTTCTGACCGTTTCGACTGACGATCAGTGGCAAGGCAGCGGCCTGTTCCGCATGGCTACTCCGCGACATCAAGGAGTACCAACCCTATGGAGGGTCCAGAAATACAGTTCGCCGAAGCCGTTATCGATAACGGCACGTTCGGCAAGCGCACCATCCGCTTTGAGACCGGTCGCATCGCGCGGCAGGCCAGCGGTTCCGTCATGGCTTACCTTGACGGTGAAACGATGCTTCTCTCGGCAACGACGGCATCGAAGGAGCCTCGCGAAGGCTTCGACTTCTTCCCGCTGACGGTCGACGTGGAGGAGCGTGCATATGCCGCGGGCCGCATCCCCGGCTCGTTCTTCAGGCGGGAGGGGCGCCCCTCGACGGACGCCATCCTCACGTGCCGCCTCATCGACCGCCCTTTGCGTCCATCATTCGTGAGCGGACTCAGAAACGAAATCCAGGTGGTCGTCACCGTCATGGCCATCAACCCGGAAGACCAGTACGACGTCGTCGCCATCAATGCGGCGTCGATGTCTACCCAACTGGCGGGGCTGCCCTTCAGCGGCCCGATCGGCGGCGTACGCGTTGCCCTCATCGATGGCCAATGGGTCGCTTTCCCCCGGTACAGCGAGATCAAACGAGCCGTATTCAACATGGTCGTTGCGGGTCGCATCGTTGGGGACGACGTCGCCATCATGATGGTCGAGGCCGAGGCGACGAATGACGTCTTCGAACTCGTCTCCGAGGGCGCTGGGGCGCCAACCGAGGCCGTCGTAGCCGAGGGACTTGAGGCGGCCAAGCCGTTCATCCGGGCATTGTGCGAGGCGCAGGCCGACCTGGCCGGGCGCACCGCCAAGCCAACCGGCGAGTACCCGGTCTTCCTGGACTACAAGGAGGACGCGTTCAAGGCCGTATCGAGTGAGGCCGAAGCGGACCTCGCCAAGGCCCTTGTGATCGCGGGCAAGCAGGAGCGCGAAACGCGCCTCGACGAGATCAAGGTCTCAACCCTTGAGGCCCTGGCCGAGAAGTTCGAGGGACGTCGGAGTGAGGTCACGGCCGCCATCCGGTCGATCACCAAGATCCTGGTCCGTCAGCGCATCCTCAAGGACGGCCTCCGCATCGACGGTCGCGGTCTCAAGGACATAAGGGCGCTCTCGGCCGAGGTGGCCGTGGTGCCCCGCGTGCATGGTTCCGCGATCTTCGAGCGTGGCGAGACCCAGATACTTGGGGTCACGACGCTCAACATGCTCAAGATGGAGCAGCAGATCGACGCCCTCACGCCTGAGACGCGCAAGCGTTACATGCACCACTACAACTTCCCGCCGTACTCGGTCGGGGAGACGGGTCGCGTGGGAAGCCCCAAGCGTCGCGAGATCGGACATGGGGCGCTCGCAGAGCGGGCCCTCCTGCCTGCCCTCCCGAGCCGCGAGAACTTCCCGTACGCCATTCGGCAGGTGTCAGAGGCGTTCGGGTCGAACGGCTCGACATCCATGGGTTCCGTGTGTGCCTCGACCCTCTCGATGCTGAATGCGGGTGTGCCCCTCAAGGCTCCCGTCGCAGGCATCGCGATGGGACTCGTCTCCGACACCATCGACGGCGAGACCAAGTACGCGGCGCTGACCGACATCCTGGGGGCCGAAGACGCCTATGGCGACATGGACTTCAAGGTCGCCGGTACGTCCGAGTTCGTCACGGCCATCCAATTGGACACCAAGCTCGATGGCATCCCGGCCTCTGTTCTGGCCGGGGCGCTCAAGCAGGCCTACGACGCCCGGATTCACATCCTCGGGGTCATGACCTCGGTGATCAGCGAGCCCGACGAGATGAGTCTCTTCGCGCCGCGCATCATCGCGATCAAGATTCCGGTTGACAAGATCGGTGAGGTCATCGGCCCCAAGGGCAAGATGATCAACCAGATCCAGGACGACACCGGCGCCGACATCTCGATCGAGGACGACGGCACGGTCTACATCGGAGCGACAGAGGGTTCGGCCGCGGAGGCCGCTCGAGCGACGATTAACGCCATCGCCAACCCGATGATGCCGGAAGTGGGGGAGCGCTTCGTCGGGACGGTTGTCAAGACCGTCGCGTTCGGTGCGTTCGTCTCGCTCTCTCCCGGTCGCGACGGGCTCCTCCACGTCTCCGAGATCCGCAAACTTGCCGGTGGCAAGCGCGTGGAGAACGTCGAGGACATCCTCACGGTCGGCCAGAAGATCCAGGTGGAGCTCAAGGAGATCGACCCGCGGGGCAAGTTGTCGCTCGCTGTGGTCGAGGACGCGGGCGCCGCTGACGTTCCCGCCGCAGAAGGCGAGTCGGAAGGCTAGTCCCAGCAGAGTGAATGAGGGGCGGTGCGGGGAAACCCGCGCCGCCCCCTTTTTCATGCGGCTCGGTGATTTCCTCGCCACAATGGGGGCATGAGTGAGGAACTCGTCGAGTGGCTGCTTGAGGGCGATCCGGCCATCCGGTGGCAGGTATTGCGCGACCTCCTAGGAGCCGATGCCGACGTGGTCAGGGACGAAAGCTCGCGAGTGGCGACCGAGGGCTGGGGTGCGCGGCTGCTCGCAGAGCAGGACCCGGACGGCAAGTGGGCCTGCGCGATCTACAGCCCCAAGTGGGTGTCCACCACGTATACGCTGATGCTCCTCCACTGGCTGGGCCTCCCGGGCGACAACCCCCAGGCGTTGGCCGGGTGCCGCCACCTATGGGAGGGCGCCCAGTACTTCGACGGCGTCCCGACCCCCACCAAGGGCGTCGCCCCGCCCGACGCCTGCGTCGTGGCGATGTACGTGTTGCTGGCCTACCGCTTTGGGTACCGAGACCCGCGGGTCGAGAACGGGGTTCGGTGGCTGCTGGGGCAATAGATGGACGACGGGGGCTGGAATTGCGAGCGCACTCGGGGGCCGACGGAGCACGGATCCTTCCATACCACCATCAGCACCCTGGATTCCTTCCTGGAGTACGAGCGGACGGGCGGGGCTCTATCCGTGGCCAACGCCGCCCAGAGGGGTCGCGACTTCTTCCTGGCTCACCGCCTCTACCGTTCGCACCGCACGGGCGAGGTGTCCAACCCCGCGTTTTCCAAGTTCCCGTTCCCGCCCCAGTGGCACTTCGACGTGATGCGGGGCCTCGAGCACTTCGCGGCGGTGGGTGCGCCGCGCGACGAACGCCTCGGGGACGCTGTGGAGGTCATCCGCCGCGCCCAGCGCAAGGACGGCACGTGGCCGGGCTACACGGCCTACGCTGGGCGCACGTGGTTCCGGATGGAGCCCGCGGGTCCGAGCCGGTGGAACACGCTCCGGGCGCTCAGGGTGCTGCGCTGGTGGGAAGGGGAGGCGCGGTAGCTTCGCCGTGAAGCTGCGCTAGAGCGCGATGGCGCGGCGATCCCGCGCCCTGAGCCACCACTTGCGAGCCTCCATCGTCAGGGGCACCGCGAGCGCCAACCCGAAGCACTGGCTCCACTGATCGATCATCAGTGGTGCGGTCGAGAACGCGTCGTTAAGCACTGGCACGTACACCACCGCGATCTGCAGGGCGAAGGACACGGTCACCGCCGCCCACAGCCACGGATTCGTCAACAAGTGGTGCACGACGCTCTGGGTTTCTGACCGCGCGGAGAAGGCGTTCATGAGCTGCGTGAGCACCAGCACGGTGAAGCCCGCCGTGCGAGCGGTCGCCAGGCTCTGGGAGCCCTCGACGAGCCCGCCGGGCAGGTACAGGTCCATAGCGAAGAGCGTCACGATGGCCATGACGGCGCCGGTGAGGACGATGCCGCCCCACATTCGACGGTCGATCAGCCGCTCGGACAGCCGACGCGGCCGCCGCGCCATGAGGTCGTCGGCGTAGGGCTCGGCGCTGATTGCTAGCGCCGGCCCCAGGTCGGTTAGGAGGTTCATCCACAGGATCTGGGTGGCGAGCAGCGGCACCACCACCGCTCCGTCGGGCCTGGTCAGTCCCAGCCATGCCGCCCCGACGACGCCAAGGAACACCGCAAGCACCTCGCCGAGATTGGACGCGAACATGTAGCGCAGGAAGCGTTTGATGTTGTCGAGGATGCCGCGGCCCTCGTTCACCGCCTCGACAATCGTCGCGAAGTCGTCGTTGGTCAGGATCATGTTCGACGCCTCGCGCGCCACCTCCGTTCCCCCCATGCCCATCGCGACGCCGATGTCGGCGCGACGCAGGGCAGGGGCGTCGTTCACCCCGTCGCCCGTCATAGCGACTATCTCGCTGTGGCTTTGGAGCGCGTCGACGATGCGCAGCTTGTGCTCGGGCGCCACGCGGGCGAACACCGACGCGGTCTTGACGGTGGCGCGCAGCTTGTCGTCGTCCATCGCGGACAGTTCGAGCCCCGTGATCACCTCCGGGTCCGCCTCGACGATGCCGAGGTCGATGGCGATGGCCGACGCGGTGAGCGGGTGGTCGCCGGTGATCATGATGACGCGGATCCCGGCGCCCTGTGCCGCCGTCACCGCCACCCGTGCCTCGTCGCGAGGGGGGTCGACGATGCCGACCACACCCGCGAGCACCAGGTTGCGCTCGAGCGACTCGGCGTTCGCGTCTGACTCCTCCTTGCCCCGGCGGAAAGCGACGGCGAGCGTGCGCATCCCCAGGACTGACATCCGCGCGACCTCGGCGACCACGCGCGCGCGGCCCGCGCCGTCGAGCGGCCGCTCCTGGTCTCCCACGAGTTCCGCCGTGCACGCGTCGAGCAGGACGTCCGGTGCCCCCTTCGCGGAAACGTAGAAGCCGCCGTCCGCGTCCGATGCGACCGCCGACATGCGCTTGCGTTCCGAGCTGAACGGCACCGTTCCCAGTGAGGAGAAGCGGGCGCGCCGGGTTTCGGCTATTCCCAGCCCCCACTCGGCTGTCAGGAACGCCGCCTCGGTGGGGTCGCCGCCAAACGTCGGATAGTCGTCGTCCCCGCCCACGAGGGCGTCGTTCGCCACCGCGCCGCCCGTCATGACCGCGGTGACTTCCGCGCCTCGCGTGCCCTCCGGGAGAGAGTCATGGTCGCCGGTCAGTTCCGTCTCGCCCGACGCCGTGACCACGCGGGTGATCGTCATGAGATTCTGGGTGAGCGTTCCGGTCTTGTCCGAGCAGATGACGGACGCGGAGCCGAGCGTCTCGACGGACGATAGGTCCTTGATGATCGCGTGGCGCTTGGCCATGCGCCGTACCCCGAGGGCGAGCACCACGGACAGGATCGCGGGAAGACCCTCGGGCACCGCGGCGACGGCGAGGGCGACGCCCAGCAGTAGCACCTGGACCGCGCCCGCGAGGGTGGTGACCTCCTCGGTGAGGAAGACCGTGCCGATCACGATGGCGGCGATCGCAAGCACCGCGAGCCCGAGCACTCTGCTCAACTGCGCGATCTCGCGCTGCAGGGGAGTGGGATCCGATTCCGTCTTGCCGAGCATCCGGGCGATGTGGCCCGTCTCGGTGTCCATGCCGGTGGCTGTGACGATGGCGCGCCCGGCGCCGTGGGTTACCGCGGTGCCCGCAAACACCATGCACACCCGGTCGCCCAGCTCGACGGCGCTATCGAGCGGTTCCACGCTCTTCGCCACCGGCTGGCTTTCGCCCGTCAGCGCCGCCTCCGCGACCGAGAGCGTGGATGCGGTGAGCCGTGCGTCAGCCGCGACTGCGTCGCCCGCGCCGAGCACCAGGACGTCGCCCACCACGAGATCGAGCGCGGGGATGCTGCACGGGGCGCCGTCGCGCAGAACGGTGGCGGTGGGCGCGGCCATCCGCTGGAGCGCGGCCACCGCGTTCTCGGAGCGGCGCTCCTGGATGAAGCCGAGCGTAGCGTTCGCGAGAACGACGACCGCGATCACGATCACGTCATAGGGAATTCCTTGCCGCCCCTCGACCCACCAGGCGGTGAGCGCAATGGCGGTCGCCGCGAGCAGGAGGTAGACGAGCGGGTCCGCGAAGTGGCGGAGCACGCGACGCCACAAGGGAACGGGGCGTCGTGCCACCAGCTGGTTCGCGCCGTCCCGCTCTAGGCGGGCGGCGGCCTCCGGTGTGGTGAGGCCAGTGTCGGCGCGGGTCCGCGCCTCTGTCTCCACCTCGTTCGCGGCGCGGAGCGAAGGGTCGAACCCCGGTGACAGTGTGGCCATGTCGGACTCCAGTCGCAGCCTCGCCTTACCTCTATTGTGCCCGTTGCCGGGTGGAGACTGCGGGAACGTAGGTCGGGGCTACAGGTACATCGGCGTGAGCGCCTCGTAGTCCTCGACAGTGCCGTCGCGCAAGCACACCTCGATGATTTCTCTCCCGAGGGGGTCAAGCTCATCCGTAACAAACGCCCTGAGCTCCTGCTTGAAAAAGTCAGTGAGGATCTTCGCGCCAGCGTCGTATGCCTCCTCGCCCACCTGTGACTGCTGGTCCGGCATGAGGAGCGTCCGCCGGACGGGCTGACCATCGAGTGTGATTTCTTTGGGTGCGTACCCGAAGAGCGGGCAACGGGCCGGCGTGAGTTGGTCAGCGCGCATGCGACCGGCTCCCCGGCGCGCGAGCCACCCGCGGGTCAGCCATTCCGCGGAGAACCCCACTTTGTACGCGCCGATGTGCTGGTTGGGGGTCAGGACGTATCGGGTGCGCGGGTAGTCGAGAATCTGTTGGAGTTGGAGGTTCGCCGCGGCCACCTTGGTGCCGGTCGAGAACGGCCAATATGAACCGACGCCCTCGGCGATGAGGCCACCGTGTTCAAGCTTGTCGACCGTGTCCTTGTCCTCGCCGATCGACGGATTTTTATCGCCGCGCGGGGCGATGAGGCGCCAGATCCACGCAATGGAAGGTGGCACGAAGTGAGCCATCCCCATAATTCCGTAGTTGGGCTTGTCCCGCGTGCATGCCGGCATGCGCACGCCGAAGGTGCGCACGTCCACTTCCTCTGGCTCGTTGATCACTCCGCCGATCATCCGGCGCGGGATCACGACGCGCGGGTTGGGACACGGCTTGCTGTTCGAGTCCAACGTGTGTTCCCACGGCAGCGCCGTCGCATCGGGGACGCCCTGGATGTTGAAGAACACGAGTGGCTCGTCTGGGTGGATACACGCGCGTTCGAACTGGACATCTTCGCCGTACTCCTGAAGGTTGTCTACGCGCACGAACCAACCCTCTTCTGCGTCGGCCACGCACATGCGTCCGTCTCTTTGCTGGATGGACGGGTAGCACAGCGTCATGTCGTCGGTCACGGGGTTGAGTTCCGAGGTCTCGCTCAGAGTGATGTGGTACGGCTCGTCCGTGACGACGTTGGCGCCCAAGAGGATGCGGCCGTCGTCTTGGCGCCGGAGATCCTGGCACATCTCGGATTTTCCGCCACCCGAGGCTCCCTCGTGCATGATGACGGTTTCGTTGTCGTACGGCGTCGTCACGCGTACGGACGATGCATGGGCCGTAATCCAATCCTCCTGGTCTCCGATGTCCAAGAGGACGGAGTAAACGCCCTTCTTGGCGCTTGGGCCGGGGTACAAGTTGTAGGCGAAAATCTCGTGGAGGGTCTCAGTGCGGTCGTGCACCACTATCTGCCTTCCCGAGAAGTGGGTGTGCCGAAACGGGGGGGCAACGTACAGGATGGCGCGGGGAGAATACTCTCCGAGTTCTTCGAAAGAAATCCAGCCAGAGAGGTCCCTGAGGGCCAGCGCGAAGAACGCGGAGTTGACCGGCATGATCGCGAGGCACGGCGATCCGTAGGTGAGGCCCCCGGCCTTGAACGGCACCACCACGAGTTCCTGCGTCGCGAGCCAATCCAGCGTCTCCTGCCTGACCGGGGCGAATTCGGTGCCGAAGGCGTCGCGGTATCGGGTCTTGTCCGTCGGTCGGTCGTCGGCGATGTGCATGCACTTCGGGTCGCGACGACGGATGAGGTCCTCGGGGTAGTTGACGGCGATGCCGTTGCGGCAGCGAGTCACGGTGGCCTCGGTGATGGTTGTGCCGTTGATCTCATAGTCCACGGAGAAGACGGGACCGCCCTCGGGGCCCAGCGAGAGTTGGTACAACTCCGCGCGGGTGCTCGGGGTGACGATCCGCGGGCTCGCCTCGAGTGCGGCGCGCACCTCAGGCGCAAGGAGGACAGATTTCAAGACGGTGACGGGTGGTGTGGCGCTCATAGGACCTCTCAGGGCGAGGAGTGTTGGGGCGGCTTGGTGCGTGTTCATCCCTGCCGCGAGTCTGCTGAGAGCCTATACGCCTTCTGCGCCTAGTCTTGCCCCATGCCCATCCCGCTCCCCCTCGTCCCCTCGGGTGATCCTGCGGCCAACCTCAACCTCGAGTCCGACTCGGGCGCCGTCGTGCGCCGGAGCGTCCTTCCCGGGGGAGTGCGAGTCATCACCGAACACCTGCCGGGGATGCACTCCGCGACGATTGGCGCCTGGATCGGGGTGGGATCCCGCGACGAGAACGACGTCCACGCGGGTTCCACCCACTTCCTTGAGCACCTCCTGTTCAAGGGGACGAAGCGGCGCACGGCCCGCGACATCGCGGAGGCGTTCGATCGAGTCGGGGCCGAGCACAACGCGCTCACCGGCAAGGAGTACACCTGTTACTACGCGCGCGTTCTCGATTCCGACGTCCCGATGGCGCTCGACGTCACGCTCGACATGGTGACATCGGCGCGCCTTGATAAGGTCGATTTCGAGTTGGAGCGAGGGGTGATCCTCGAGGAACTGGCGATGAACGAGGATGACCCCGGTGATGTCGCTGACGAGAAATTTGCGGCGGCGGTCTTCGGGGGACATCCCCTCGGGCGGCCTATCGGTGGCACATCGGAGATCATTGCAGCGGTACCGTGCGCGGCCGTCCGGGAGCACTATCGACAGCGTTATGCATCGCCCGAGGTGGTCATCGCCGCGGCCGGAGCCGTCGACCACGACCGCCTCTCCGCGCTCGCGATGGAGGCGCTCGCCCTTGGCGGATGGGAGTTCGATCCCACCATTGCCCCCGTGGCTCGGCGCGACACCGCTGCCTCCATCGAGGCATCTTTCACCCCTCACGTGACCGTGGATCGCGATGACGAGCAGGCGAACCTCATCGTCGGAACCCGTGGGTTCAAGACGACGGACGATCGGCGCACGGCCTTCGCCGTCTTCCTGGCGATCCTCGGCGGGGGGCCGTCGTCGCGGCTCTTCCAGGAGATTCGAGAGAAGCGTGGACTCGCCTACGCCGTGGGTGCCTTCGCGGCTCCCGCAGGGGAGACCGGCCTCTTCGGAATGCATGCCGGATGCGCCCCCGAGCGTGCCGACGAGGTTACGAGGTTGATGGTCTCGGAGTTCGAGCGCATGGCCGATGGGGTTGCCGAGGACGAGTTTGAGCGAGCCATCGGGCAGATCACGGGTTCGACCGTACTCCGGCTCGAGGATTCGTTCTCCAGGATGTCTCGGCTCGCCAGGACAGAGCTGTTCTTCGGCGAGTGGTTCACTCTGGAGGAGGTCCTGGGGCAGATCCGGGCGGTGACCGTCGATGAAGTGGTCGCGATCGCGGCGGATCTGGCGGGACGCGAACGCGTCATCGTGCGGGTCGGGCCCGGGGCCTAGGGTCTGGATTGCGTAGAGTGGTCGCATGATCAAGGTAGCGGTGCTCGGCGCGGCCGGGAGAATGGGTGCCACGGTGGTACGAGCCATCGAGGAAGCGCCCGACCTTACGCTCGCCGCGGCGCTCGACATGGACGACGACATCGCCACGGCGACCGCGGCCGGAGCCACCGTCGCGGTCGAGTTCACAGTTCCGGAATCCTCAGAGGCGAACGTCCACGCCCTCATCGACGCTGGGATTCATACGGTCGTTGGGACGAGTGGATGGACGGACGACGCCTTGGATCGGGTACGAGACCACCTACTTGACGCCCCGGGGGTCGGCGTCCTGGTCGCTCCGAATTTTGCGCTCGGAGCCGTGCTGGCCATGAGGTTCGCCGCCGAGGCCGCGCCGTTCTTCGAATCCGCTGAGGTTATCGAACTTCACCACCCGGACAAGGTTGACGCGCCCTCGGGCACGGCCAGGGAGACGGCCGCTCGAATCGCCGCCGCCCGCTCCGCTGCCGGGCTCGGGGCTATGCCGGACGCCACCGCATCATCCCTCGATGGTGCCCGGGGGGCACGAGTCGACGACGTACCCATCCATGCCGTCCGTCTCCGCGGTCTCGTCGCCCATCAGGAGATCCTCCTGGGCAACCCGGGAGAGGTGCTCACCCTCAGGCACGACAGCCTGGACCGCGCGTCCTTCATGCCAGGCGTGCTCCTCGGTATCCGGCGCATCGGCGAGCATCCGGGTCTCACTGTCGGCCTCGACGCTTACCTCGATCTCTAGGCTGGCCTCCATAATGAAGCTCCTCCGGAACCCGATCGCTATGGCGACGACAACGATCATTGCCCTTGTCCTGCTCTACTTCTCCCTCATGGCCGACCGGGCAATCCTTCTGATGGGGGCAGACGACGTGGCCGCCCGATTGTTGGGTGTGGCGCTCCTCGCCCTCCCGGTGGTCGGCGTGGGGTGGGCCGTTCAAGGATGGCTCCTCGGGACGGCCGTACAGCGCATGTCGAGCATGCTTGCAGATGAGGGGCGGCTTCCGATCCACGATGGCGCCACACTGCCAAACGGGAGGCTCACGGAAGACGCCGCCGAGGCGGTATTCGAGGTGGCCCGACGCGGGGTTGAGGATCGTCCAGACGACTGGCGGGCGTGGTACCACGTCGCGTATGCGTACGAGGCTTCGGGGAACAGCGCCATGGCGCGCAAGGCCCTCCGGCATGCCTCTGGGCTTTTCCGTAGCACGAGCGTGCTCCGCTAGGTCCCATCAGGGGTGGCGGATAGGCTGGCCACATGACCGACGCCAGCGCCGACGAGCCTTCGATCCGCTTCCGTTCGGATGTCGATGTCGAGCTCATCAGGTCCAGCGCCCACGACGCTGATGTCCTATTCTCCGCTCGCGTCTCCACCAAGGGGGAGCAATCGCTTGAGGGCGTCGATGACGATCCGGCCTCGAGCGCCGGGCTGATCGGCTATCTCATGCGTAACCGTCATGGCACCCCGTTTGAGCACAATTCGATGACGTTCTACGTCCGTGCCCCGATTTTTGTCTTCCGCGAGTTCATGCGTCACCGCATCGCCTCCTATAACGAGGAGTCCGGCCGGTACCGCGAGCTCCGCCCCGACTTCTACGTTCCCGGCCCCGAGCGGCGACTAGTCCAGGTGGGTAAACCCGGGGCGTACGAATTCGAGGAGGGCACCCCCGAGCAGCATGTGCTCGTGACGCGCGAGATCGAGGCCAGCTGCACCCAGGTGTATGAGGCATACCGGAGGATGCTCGACGCCGGTGTCGCCCGAGAGGTCGCCCGCGCCGTCCTCCCGCTCACCATCTACTCGTCCATGTACGTCACCATGAACGCCCGCTCGCTCATGAACTTCCTGAGCCTGAGGACAAAGCGGGAGGGCTCCCATTTCCCGTCCTTTCCCCAGCGGGAGATCGAGATGGTCGCGGAGAAGATGGAGGCGTTCTGGGCGGACCTCATGCCGCTCACGTATGAGGCGTTCAACCAGGCGGGCCGTGTCGCACCGTAGCGAGATCATCGGGCGGATTGGGGTATCGTCCGGGAAGGCCGAGTCGCGGTAGGTTTGTCCCATGGTTCAGCAGATTCAACCCTTCCGGCCATTTGGCACCGTGCTCACCGCCACGGTGACGCCGATGTCCGACGACGGCGAGATCGACTATGCCTCGGTTGGACGACTCGCAAGGTATCTAGTCGACCACGGGAGCGATGGGATCGTCGTCTCAGGGACAACGGGGGAGTCCCCGACGACCCACTCCCCGGAGAAGATTGAGCTCATCCGGGTCGTGCGGGAGGCCGTTGGGAGCCGTGTGACGGTCGTTGCGGGGGCCAGTTCCAACGACACGATCCACGCCGCCCGGATGGCCGAGCAGGCCGCCGAGGCCGGGGCCGATGGGCTCCTGTCCGTCGTCCCGTACTATTCCAAGCCTTCCCAACGCGGGGTCATCGCCCACTTTCAGGCGATCGCGGGGTCCACCGACCTGCCCATCATGGTGTATGACATTCCGGGTAGGGTAGGCATCCGCCTGGCACCGACGACCCTCGATGCCCTCGCGCAGGTGGACACGATCGTCGCCATCAAGGACGCGACGGGGGACGTGGCCGCGGCGAAGGAATCTATCGCTCGCACGGGCATGGCATGGTATTCGGGTGACGACCCCCTCAACCTCGAATTCCTCTTGGCGGGAGCGGTGGGCGTCGTGAGCGTGGCGTCCCACGTGGTCGGGCCAGCCATCGCCCGAATGGTCGCGGCGTACGACGCGGGCGACATCGAGGGGGCGCGCCAAGCCCAGAAGGAGGCAGATCCAGCCATCAGCGCGCTCATGGGGACCGGCCTCGGCGCGGTCACAGCCAAGGCCGCGATGCAGATTCTCGGCGTGATCCCCTCAAGGGCCATGCGGCTCCCCCACGTTCCACTCGACGATGAAGAAAACGAGGCTCTCCGCGCCGCCCTCGCGGCCGCAGGGGTGAAGTAGTGCATTTCCATCCCGAGTTAGGCCCCCCACTCCCCGTCGACCCGAAGGCCCTCCGCATCGTTCCCCTGGGCGGGCTCGGGGAGATCGGGCGGAACATGACGGTCTTCGAGCACGAGGGCCGGCTCCTCATCATCGACTGCGGAGTGCTCTTTCCCGAGGAGACCCAGCCCGGCGTCGACCTCATCCTCCCCGACTTCGGCTACATCAAGGATCGGCTCGACGACGTCGAGGCCCTCGTCCTCACCCACGGGCACGAGGACCACATCGGAGCCGTCCCCTATCTCCTCCGGATGCGTCAGGACATCCCCATAATCGGCTCCCGTCTGACCCTCGCTTTCCTTGAACCCAAGCTCAGGTCGGCGCGGGTCACCCCGGTGACGACGGAGGTGGCGGAGGGCAGCCGGACCAAGGTCGGGGATTTCGACCTCGAGTTCGTGGCCGTGACCCACTCCATCCCCGACGCCCTGGCCGTGTTCATCCGCACCCCCGCAGGAAGCATCCTTCACACGGGGGACTTCAAGATGGAGCAGCTTCCCCTCGATGGGCGCATCACCGACCTTCGGTCCTTCGGCAAGTTCGGCGAGGAGGGCGTCGACCTTTTCATGGTTGATTCGACGTGTGCCACCGTCCCCGGGTTCACGATGCCGGAGAAGGAGATCGGCGTCACCCTGGATCGGCTCTTCTCCCAGTGCGAGGGCCGGATCATCGTCGCGTCATTCGCCAGCCACGTCCACCGGGTGCAGCAGGTGGTCGACGCCACCGTGGCTCACGGCAAGAGGATTGCCTTCGCCGGAAAGTCGATGATCAGGAACATGGGGATCGCCGTTGAGTTGGGGTTCCTCAATATCCCGGACGGGGTCCTCGTCGACGCCAAGGCCGCGGACGACCTCCCCAGGGACAAGGTCGTCTTCATGTGCACGGGCTCGCAGGGGGAGCCTATGGCAGCCCTCAGCCGTATCGCCAACCGCGACTACAAGGTCACGGCGGGACCGGGGGATTTGGTCATCCTGGCCTCGTCCCTCATCCCCGGCAATGAGAACGCGGTATTCCGCGTAGTCAATGGCCTGACGAGGCTGGGGGCGAAGGTGGTGCACCAGGGGACGGATCGGGTCCACGCATCCGGACACGCCAGCGCGGGCGAGCTCATCTACTGCTACAACGTCATCCGCCCCAAGAACGTCATGCCCATCCACGGAGAGTCGCGCCACATGATGGCGAACGGGAGGCTTGCGGTTGAGACGGGGGTCGCCCCGGAGCGCGTCATGCTGGCCGACGACGGGGTCGTCATCGACCTCAGCAAAGGGGTGGCGAAAATCGTGGGGGAGGTTCCGTGCCACTTCGTCTATGTCGACGGGGCGAGCATCGGGGAGTTGACCGACGCGGAGCTCAAGGATCGATTGATCCTTGCGGAGGAGGGTTTCGTCTCCGTGTTCGCCGTGGTCGATTCGACGACGGGCAAGGTGGTGAATGGCCCGACGATCCACGCCCGCGGGGTCGCGGAAGACGACAGCGTGTTCGACGCGATCGTGCCCGAGATCACCCGGGCCATCGAGGAGGCCACGGCCAAGGGCGCCGTCGACGCGCAGCAGCTTCAGCAGGTGATGCGCCGGACTCTCGGCCACTGGGTCGGGATCAAGCTGCGCCGCCGCCCAATGATCATCCCGGTCGTCGTCGAGGCGTAGGCATGTCGGCGGCCATCGGAAGAATCGCTGGCGCGCTGATTGTCCTTGCCGCTGCATCGATCCCGGGGATCGTGGTCGCGGCGGGCCTGTTCTGGGCCCCTTCCCAGACCGGTTGGGCCTATCGGGTTCCGCGCGACGACCCGACACTGTCTGGTGGCGACCCCGCACCTCCATGGCGCTTGGTCGATTGGCTGTATGGGGCCGCGATCGAGATTACGGCGTTCGCGGTTCTGGTCACCTGCCTCGTGGTTGTCTTCACGCTCACCGCTGGCGCGCGTCGGAATGTCGAGGCAAGAGGCCGCTGGCGCCTCGCCATGGGCAGGGGTTTTTGGGTCTGGTCCGCTGGGGTGCTCGCCATGTCGGTCTTCGCGGCCGTCTTGCACGTCCAGAACTGGGCGGAGTGGCACGCGCTCCTCGATGCGGACGTGCACATCCCGTATTACTATGAACCGCTGCAGGCACCAGTCGGTTCGATGGTGATGGTGGCGGTTGGTTTGGCACCCCTGGTCGCGGCCTTCCTACTGCGTCGGCGCTGTATCGCTCGGGAAGTGTCTGTTACACCCGTCGAGGCGTAGTCCTGGTCCGTCGGGGTTCAGAGTCCCAGCTCGTGAGGGTTCGCGGCTCCGGCTAGTGAGCGTCCCAGGTGTCGGTTCGCATATCTCGCGAACCGGGGTGCCTGTCGGCCGGTATGGCCGAGCCAAGGTAGCGTGGCGGATCATGGCTCAACGTCAGTCCTCCCGCTCGAGAAGCGCCCCCTCGAGGTCGCGCGCCTCGGCCTCTCGCTCCAGGTCGCGCACGCGCAAGAAGCGCGCCCCCTGGCCGCTCCGTGCCGTTCGGGGCGTTGGCATCGGGATGTCCAGGCTCATGGGCGGGGGAGCGCGAAAGGTCGGCGACGGGGTCCGGGGCGTCGACCCCTCCGTCCGCCAGAGCGTCGCCGCGCTCATGTGGCTGTTTCTCGCGAGCCTGGTGGCGGCGCGCGAATGGTTCGGGTGGGAGAGCGCCGTCGGCGACTTCGTCCATTGGCTCGTCGCTGGCACCTTCGGCCTCGCGGCCTACGCCCTCCCCGTCTTCCTCGTCCTCCTGACTATCCGGATGCTGCGGCACCCCGAAGCCCCGGAGCAGACAATGGGGATCGCCTTCGGCGTCTTCCTCATGGTTTGGGCATGGTCGGGCATCGTGCACATCGCGGTCGGTCAGCCCAACCCCGACGACGGGCTCGAGGGCGTCCAGGAAGCCGGCGGCATCCTGGGATTCATCATCGGCGGGGGAATGGCCCGGCTCGTCACCTCTCCCTTCGCCATAGTCTTCCTTTCCCTCATCATCGTCTCTGGGCTGCTCATCGCCACTCGTACGGCCATCCGGGATGCCTGGCCTCGCTTCAAGGGTCTCTTCACACACGACAAGCCCGAGGGCGAACTCGAGTTGCCGGAGCACAAGACTCTTGAGACGAAGACTTCAATTTCTCAGCGCGGATGGTTCGGCTGGGGGCGCGGGAAGCCCCGCCACGAACGAGTTGGAGAGAAGGCCCGGCTCAAGGAATACGCTGGGGACGAGGCCTACGCCAGCGCCGGCCTCCGCGAGGAGTACGACGGGATTGTCCACCCCGACGGGGCTGCCTCGCCAGCCCGGTCCAGTCTCTTTCCCGAGATGGAGGGTGCCGGCGTCGCGGCAGGGGTCGACCCCGAAGCCACCGAGATTCTGTCCCCGGTTGGCTCGAAGGCAGGCTCTCAACCGAGTGCCCCCGCACCGACCGGGCCGTACACCCTCCCGAGCCTCGACCTCCTCAAGAAGGGTGTCCCACACAAGGCCCACTCGGCCGCGAACGAAAAAACCGTTTCGGCCCTCGCCGATGTCTTCAAGCAGTTCGAGGTAGACGCAAAGATCACCGGCTTCATGAGGGGGCCGACGGTCACCCGGTACGAGATTGAGCTCACCTCCGGCGTCAAGGTGGAGAAGATCACCCAACTGACCAAGAACATCGCCTACGCCGTCGCGAGCCCCGACATTCGCATTCTCTCCCCGATTCCCGGCAAGAGTGCCATCGGAATCGAGATTCCGAACGCCGACAGGGAGACGGTCTCGCTCGGGGATGTCTTCCGGTCGCCGCTCGCCCGCAAGGCCGACCATCCCCTGACCATCGGGGTCGGGAAGGACGTCGAGGGCGGATATGTGCTGGCGAACCTCTCCAAGATGCCCCACCTCCTGGTTGCGGGTGCCACGGGCTCGGGGAAGTCCTCCTTCATCAGCGCGATGATCATCTCGATCCTGATGCGCGCCACCCCGACCGAGGTCCGCTTGGTGCTCATCGACCCCAAACGCATCGAGCTCCAGGCCTTCGAGGGAATCCCCCACCTCATCACCCCGATCATCACCGACCCCAAGGAGGCCTCCCAGGCCCTCGAATGGGTGGTGGAGGAGATGGAGCTTCGGTACGCGGAACTCTCCCGCCATGGGTTCAAGCATCTCGACGACTTCAACAAGGCCGTTCGAAGCGGGAAGGTCTCCGCGCCCCAGGGGGAGCCTGCTCTGAAGACCCTCCCCTACCTCCTCGTAATCGTCGACGAGCTCGCGGACCTCATGATCGTCGCACCCCGAGAGGTCGACGACGCCATCCAGCGCATCACCCAGTTGGCACGGGCCGCAGGGATCCATCTGGTACTAGCCACCCAGCGGCCCTCGGTCGACATCGTCACCGGGACCATCAAGGCCAACATCCCCTCAAGGCTGGCCTTCGAGACGGCCTCCCTCGCGGACTCCCGCGTCGTACTCGACCAGGCCGGGGCCGAGAAGCTCGTCGGCCAGGGGGATGCCCTGTTCGTGCCCATGGGGGAGTCGCGGGCGGTCCGCGTCCAGGGCTCGTGGGTCGATGAATCCGAAATCCACAAGATCGTCGAGCACGCCAAAGCCCAGGGCGGTCCGGCGTACCGGGCCGATGTCATCAAGAAGACCAAGGGGCGCCCGGCAACCCAGGAAATCGGCGAGGACCTCGACGACGTACTCGAGGCCGCCCGGTTGGTCATCACAACCCAGTTGGGATCCACCTCCATGCTCCAAAGGAAGCTCAGGGTGGGATTTGCCCGAGCGGGAAGGATCATGGACCACCTCGAAACCAGGGGAATCGTGGGGCCGTCCATCGGCTCAAAGCCGAGGGAGGTCCGGGTTCCGGCCGACCGGCTGGCCTCCACTCTCGCTATCCTCGGAGGTGAGGCGGCCTCGCCTCGCCACGACGGAGAGGCGCCGCTCAACGGAGACGCGGAATGGACGGACTCACAGGGGTAGTAGGCTCCCCGGCGTTCCTCATCGTCATCAGTGCGCTCCTTCTCGTAATGACCGTCATCGGACTCGCCAGCATCTCTGGGGCGGGCAAGGCCAGGGCGGCTGAATCCGAGGCCATGGCCAGGGAGGAGGCCCTGCGCGAACAGATGACCAGCCTCTTGGGGATACTCCGTGAGGGGGCTATTGTCACCGCGCCGTCTGGGGAGATCCTCCTCATGTCGGATTCCGCGGCGGTCATCCTAGGAGTCGAACGGGAACACGCCCTCGGCCGTCCCATCTCCCGACTCCCCCTGCGGGCGATAAATCCGCTTATGCATCCGGTCAACCTGCAGGAGGTCTTCTCCGCCCGATACGGGAATGCGAACGAGCCTCGAATCATCGGCGTCCCAGGTCGGAGGGGGACAGATGACGTCCGATGGATCCAGGTCACCCCGTGCGAGGCCGGGAACCAACTAGGGGATCCGGTAAACGTCTCGATCCTCGCGGATTCGACGGGGACGAAGGAAGCCTCCGACGCCTCGCATCGGACGGACGCCCTTTTCCGGCGCGCTGTCGAAAGCGCACCGATCGGCCTCGCCCTCGTCGACCTCGAGTGGCGCCTCATGGAGGCAAACAGAGCCTTCGCGGGCATCCTCGGGACAACGGCTACTTCGCTCCGAGGGGCACCTCTTGGGTCGATCTCTCACAGGGAGGATGTGGGGAAGGAGGCCCCGCAGACACAGGAACTCTATGACGGGAAGATCAGCTGCTTCAGCATCGAGAAGCGGTTTGTCAAGTCGGACGGAGGAACGATCTGGGGGGTGCTCGATGTCGGGCTGGTTCGACACCCTGGAGGTGCGCCGGACCACTACATCATCCATCTGAGGGAAACGAACGAAGAGCGAATCCGCAAGGAGAACCTGGAGCATCGTGCGGAACGCGATCCCTTGACCCAACTCGCCAACCGGACCCTCTTCTATGAGGAACTTCGAAAGGCCATCGCTTCGCCGACTGCCATCGGAAGGGTCGCCGTCCTCGTCGTCGACCTAGATGGGTTCAAGGGACTCAACGATCGGTTTGGACACGCGATGGGGGACCTTGCCCTCCTCCATCTCGCGGGTGTGCTGCGGCAGGCCGTCGGATCGAAGGGGACGGTCGCCCGGCTCGGTGGTGACGAGTTCGCCATCGTACTTGTCGAGGCCGATGCCGATGTCGGTCGGGTGGCGTTCGATACCGCCTCCTCCATCCACGAGAAACTGCGGACCCCAGTCCAGATCAGACGCCACCGCATCATCCTTCACTCCTCGATCGGCATCGCGGTCGCCTCTGCCGATATCCTGTCCGAGAGCGAGATGGGCATAGTGGAAGCCGCGGACGCCGCCATGTATCGGGCAAAGGGGGCGGGCAAGGGTCGAACAGAGTTGTATATCACGTCGATGCGATCTGGTGACGATACCCACGGGGCGTTAGGCACTGAACTCAGGCGGGCCGTTGAACGCGGTGACCTGATCCTTCACTACCAGCCGGTCATTGAGCTGGAGAGCAGGACCGTTGTCGGTTATGAGGCCCTCGTCCGATGGCAGCACCCGACCCGTGGGATGCTCCTGCCCGGGGTGTTTCTTCCGACCCTCGATGACCGGGCGCTCAGCATCGCTCTCGGCGCGTTGTTGGTCGATCAGGCAACAGAGTTCCTAGCAGCCAATCGAGAGGCTCCCATTTGGGTGTCCCTCAACGTCTCGGCCGACCAATTGGGGGATTCCTCGTTCGCCGATCGGGTCCTGACGAGCATCGCCCGGCACCATCTCTCCCCACAACGGATTGTCATCGAGTTGACCGAGGCTTCGCTCGTCGCGCCCAACACCCGGATTCGACATGAACTTACGGAACTGAGGAATGCGGGCATCCCCATCCTGCTCGATGACTTCGGGACCGGGGCCTCCCCGCTGTCGTACCTTCGAGACCTCCCCGTCTCGGGGGTGAAGCTCGACATGTCCTTCACGGCAGGGATACCCGAGGATCCGGCGGGGGCCAGGGTGTCGCGGGCGCTCGGAGCGCTAGCACTCGAATTAGGGCTGGCGACGATCGCGGAGGGGATAGAAACGGAGGCTCAGGCGGGATTCCTGATGTCCTGTGGTTGGCGGTATGGCCAGGGGTGGCTCTTCGGTGTCGCGCAACCCGGAAACGTGGTGAAGGATCAGTCGATCACCTATACCGAGAGCTACATCGAGCCCCAACCCTACTCAGACGATGATGGGCCGTCGATCGCCCCGGAAAGGTCCCAGGACGGGACATCGCTGTAGGTGTGCCCCGGTGTGGGTATCCAAGGAGCCCGGTGTATCACGTACGCATTGTCGGCAAGTTGCTCGGGCGGGGTCAGCCGCTCGGGGGCTTGGGTTCCAACGGCATCCCTGACTCGCTTGTACCGCGCCGCAACCTCGGCAGCGGAAAGGGTGCCTACCCCTTGGGGAATCTCGCTGAGCACATGCATTGTGTGGGAGCTCTTCCGATCCACGGTAATGGCGGTCCACTCGACGCCGGTATGGACCGTGCCATCGAGGTTGACCGTGAAGGTGGCCGTGAGGAGCTCCCCACTCGTCGTCGCTGCCGGCAGGCCGAAGGCCGTGTCCTGGTTGGAGATGTAGTTGCCCAAACCGTAGGCGACCCACATCCCGTCGCCGTTGGGACCTCCCGGCAGGAGTTCGATCGGTTGGGGGACGTGGGCGTGGTGCCCGATGTAGAGGTCGACAAGGCCAGAGTCGGCGATTTTCTGCGCCACAGCGACCTGGGAAGTGGTTGGAGCGGTCTGGTACTCGACGCAACAGTGGACGGTCGCCACCACTACGTCCGCACCGGCGTCGCGGGCAGCCTGAGCAGCGGCGAGAATGGGGGTGGCATCCGCAGCACCGGAATTGAAGGTATTGACGGACCAGGGTTTTCCGGAGGGGATAGGAAGGCCATTGGTGCTGTAGGAGTAGGCGATGTGAGCCACCCTGATGACTCGCGTCCCCGTCCTGACGTCGTAGTACTGGGGGGAGGCCGCCTCTTCCGCGCTCCGCGCCGTTCCTACTGCTCCGAGCCACTCCTCATCGAAGGTATCGAGTGTGGTGACGACCCCGTCCCATCCCCGGTCGACCGCATGGTTGGTGGCAGTCGAACATCCGTCCCACCCCTGGTCATCCAGCGCGGCCACCATTTCCTTGGGGGCCCCGAAACGAGGGAATCCGCTCGTCTTCGTACCGGCCGGCGCCACAGGAGTCTCCATGTTGCAGATGGCGAGGTCGGCACCTGAGATCCAGGGATCCAGGGCGCCCCACAGGGGTCTGAAATCGAAGGTCCCCGATCTGGTTGCGGAGTCAACGACGGACTGGTGGGGGAGGACGTCCCCGCCGGCGATGAGGGTGAAGGTGACGGGGCCTTCGGGTTCGGGCGTGTAGGAAGGCTCCGGAGAAGCTGGGGTGAGCACGAAGGAGGGGGACGGGGTGGGTTCAGGCCCGGCGGGAGAGCCAAGAAAACCCGCATGGACGACGAAGCCGACGGCGATGGCGACCACCGCGACACCGAGCGTTTCAAGAACGATGCGGACCGCGAAGGGGACCGACAAGCCGAGCATGCGTGTGGCTTTGTGGTTGGGCTTGGCCATGGAGTAACGGTAGCCCACTAGGGTTGTCCAATGACCACGCTTGTCCCGAACCTGCTGACCGCGCTGCGGTTGACGGCCATGCCCGCTATCGTCTGGCTCATACTCGGGGACCATGGAGTCAATGGGCAGGGCCGGTGGTGGGCCTTGTTCGTGTTTCTTGTCGCCTCGGCCACGGATTTTCTAGACGGATTCCTTGCTCGACGGTGGCGGGTCGTGTCCTCGTTTGGGAAACTCGCCGACCCCATCGCTGACAAGGTTCTCATGCTGGCTGTCCTTGCGTCCCTGTGCATCGTCGACGACATTCCTTGGTGGCCGTTGGGAGTCCTGATCCTCCGGGAGGTGGTTGTCACCCTCGGTCGACTGGGGGTCGCCAAGCGGGTCGTCATCGCTGCATCGAGGGGGGGAAAGCTCAAGACCACGCTCCAGATTGCCTCGATCACCTTCTATCTCTGGCCGCCGTCACCCGCCTGGTTGGACAAGGCGGCGTGGTGGTGCCTTGTGGCCGCGGTTGTCGTCGCGGTCCTAACGGGAATCGACTACATGCGTCGAATCCTCGCGGCTCGCCGTGTAATGGACAAGAGCCCGGTGGGGACGGGATCGGACCGGGGAGATGGATCCTAACGCGGCGTCGGTGATCTCGGCTGCGCGAGCGCTGGGACTCACGGTAGCGACGGCGGAATCGCTCACAGGGGGCCTGGTCGCGGGGGCGCTGACCGCGGTTCCGGGGGCCTCAGACGTATTCGTGGGAGGGGTGGTGGCGTACAACGCTCGGATCAAGGCCTCAATCCTGGGGGTGGGTGACGGCCTCCTTGAGGAATCGGGGCCCGTAAGCGAGGAGGTCGCCCTGGCCATGGCGACCGGGGCACGGGTCGTTTTTTCGGCCGATGCGGCGGTCGCGACAACCGGCGTGGCCGGCCCGGAGGCCCACGGAGGGGAGCCCCCGGGGACCGTGTGCATGGCAGCGGTGCGGGACGGGCGGTCCATCCTCAGAACCCTCCATATCCAAGGAGATCGCGACGCCGTCAGGCGTGAAGCCGTCGCGGAAGCGATTGTGGCGTTGGTAACGATCCTGCAAACCGATAACGCCCAGGGAACAACGGTGGAGTAGTGTGCGTTGTGTCGGTTGTGGAACCGATGAGACCGAAGGTGAAGGGAGGGCGAATGCCCGTCCTGCGCAACGAGTTGGGAGACGTCCTTCGCGACGCCCGCCTCGCGCAAAGCAAGACCCTGCGCGATGTGTCTTCGGTCGCCCGTGTATCGCTCGGATACCTATCAGAGGTAGAACGGGGCCAGAAGGAAGCATCTTCCGAGTTGCTTTCCTCGATCTGCGAGGCCCTCGATGTGCCGATGTCGGTCGTCCTCCATGAGGTATCGGATCGCTTCGCGCTCGCGGAGGCCGCATTCGTTGCGGATGTGGTTCACGCGATTCCGGACACGGTTCCCGAATGGCTTGCCTCTCACAGGCGCCCCCGCCTCATCGACTCCCGCCGCTAGATGCTGCAGAGCGACTTTTGGCCGCTTCTCGATACCGTCTTTGGATCCGCGTATGCCCGCACGCTTGCCCGGCGACTCGTGCTCACGGATCTAGGAGATCGGACGGCCGCCGAAGCTCTTGAGGCCGGGGTCTCGCCTCGGGATGTGTGGCATGCCCTGTGCGACGAGATGGAGGTTCCCGAATCGGCGCGTGATGGGGGAGACCGTGCCCGACTCATTCCGCCCTCTCGGTAGACCCCGCGCGACCCGCGACACGCCGAATCTCCATCGTCGCCATTCGAACATGTGTTCGGTAGGCTTATGCCCAGGACGTTGCCGGGGTTTGATTCTCCACAGGGAGAGCCGAGGTCTGGCCAATGTCAGGGGCTCGGCCTAGCGTCGTGTCCGTAGAGGAATGCGACAGGATCAACGACCACCAGATTTGAAACCACGAGGTGACGACATGGCATCAACTCCAGATCGAGCGAAGGCCCTTGAGGCTGCTCTTGGACAGATCGACCGCCAGTTCGGTAGGGGATCGGTGATGAGGCTTGGCGAGGGCGATATTGTGCCGGTCGCTGTGATCCCCACGGGGTCGATCTCCCTGGATCTCGCGCTCGGGATCGGTGGCCTTCCCCGGGGGCGGATCGTCGAGATCTATGGGCCGGAGGCGAGTGGAAAGACGACGCTCGCGCTTCACGCCGTGGCGAACGTTCAGAAGGCGGGGGGAGTCGCGGCCTTCGTCGATGCCGAGCACGCCCTTGACTCGGAATATGCCCGCAGGTTGGGGGTCAAGATCGAGGATCTCGTTGTCTCCCAACCCGATACGGGCGAGCAGGCCCTCGAGATCACCGACATCCTCATACGATCGGGGGGCGTCGACGTGGTGGTCATCGATTCCGTAGCCGCGCTTGTCCCCAAGGCCGAGATCGAGGGGGAAATGGGGGACAGCCACGTAGGGCTTCAGGCCAGACTAATGTCACAGGCCCTCAGAAAGATCACGGGGGGACTGAGCACCTCCGGCACAACGGCCATCTTCATCAACCAGTTGAGGGAGAAGATCGGGGTGTTCTTTGGCTCGCCGGAGACGACCACGGGAGGCAAGGCCCTCAAGTTCTACGCCTCCATCCGGCTCGACATTCGCCGGATCGAGACCCTCAAAGAGGGCACAGACCCAGTCGGCAACCGAACTCGGGTCAAGGTTGTCAAGAACAAGATGGCCCCTCCGTTCAAGCAGGCGGAGTTCGACATACTCTATGGGGTCGGAATCTCGCGCGAGGGGGACATCATCGACCTCGGGGTCGAGCATGGATTCGTCCGCAAGTCGGGCTCGTGGTACACGTACGAGGGGGATCAACTTGGGCAGGGTAAGGAAAACGCCCGCGGATTTCTCAAGGACAACCCGACCCTATGCGACGAGATCGAAGGCAAACTCAAGGAGAAACTAGGGATTCGCACCCTCGGCACCGGCATCGGCGAGGAGAGTCAGGCACCGGTCATAGAGCCGGAGGATGCCGTGGCCAGGGAGATCGTTGCGGAGGCAGAGGCCGCCATCGAAGAGGCAGCGCTCTAGAGATGATGGCCCGCGCTCGGCGGGGTCCAGTGGGGATTCCCGAGGATCCCGCCGAGAGCGCCCGCGAAGTGGCCCTGCGGCTTCTCTCTCATGCTCCCAGGAGCGCAACTAAGTTGAGGGATGGATTGGTGGCTCGGGGTGTCGAGGAATCGGTCGCAAATGAGGTGATCGAGCGCTATCGCGAGGTTGGGCTCGTGGACGACGGGGCTTTGGCCGAGATGATCGCGCGAACCCGCCATCGCGAACGAGGGCACGCGAGGCGGGCCATCCGCGACGAACTGAGGCGTAAGGGGTTCGAGGCGCCAGAAATTGAGGGTGCATTGGGGGAGATCTCGGACGAAGACGAACAAACGGCGGCGGCGTCACTCGCCGCGCGTCGATGGGAGGCCCTGCGGACACTTCCACAAGAGGCACGGATTCGTCGGGTCGTCGCGACCCTTGGGAGGAAGGGATACGAACCAGGGATGGCGTTTACCCTCGTGCGGGCGCTCAAAGACGCCGATAGATAGGGCGGTAAGATCGGGGGGTCGTGCTAGGCGAGGAGGCGTAGATGTGGACACAGTCGCTCATCATCGTTCTCCTCCTTGCAGCTTGCCTAATTGCTCTCCTCCTCCTCCAGTTCGCCCGCAAGGAAGCGACGGCTGAACGGGAGAGTGCACGGCACGAATCCAATACGCTCAAGGAAGAGTCGAAGGAAATCTTGGCCGACATCCAGCGGCGCGAGGAACGCGTAGGGATTAGGGAGAGGGAGATCGCCGCGGATCAACGTGCTGCGGGAGAATATGCGCGTGGGCTTGAGGAGAGGTCAAGCGAGATCGGGCAGAAAGAGAAGAAGCTTGTGGCTGAGGGGGAGGCGTTCCGGAAGCGAATGAAGAAGGAGTTGGCATCCGTCGCTGGCATCACCGTGGAGGAAGCCGAGGAGGAACTCGTCAAGAGGCTGACCGCCGAGGCCGAGGCTGACACCAGAACAGCGATCAGACGAATGGAGAGACGCGCCCTCGAGGAGGCTGAGGTTCGGGCGAGGCAGATCTTGGTATCAGCCATGCAGCGTCACGCGGGTGAGACGACGACTCAACAGACCATTACTTGGATCAGCCTGCCCTCGGAGGAGATGAAGGGACGGATAATCGGGAGAGAGGGCCGGAATATTCGGACTTTCGAGGCGCTGACCGGGGTCAATCTCATTCTGGAGGAAAGCACGAATGCAGTGATGTTGTCCTCGTTCGACGTCGAACGGCGTGAGGTCGCAGAGGCCGCACTCGCCGCGCTCGTCCAGGACGGAAGGATCCAACCCCATCGCATAGAGGCCGCCTACAAGGCGGCCCTGGAGGACGCCCCGGAGCGAAACCACTCGGCGGCACTCGACGCACTTGCGGAGGCTGGCGTGGCGGGCCTTCACCCAGAGATGGTCGAGGTGCTGGGCCGGCTTCGGCTTCGGACCTCGTACGGCCAGTGCGTTCTTGGTCACCTGATCGAGTGTTCTCATCTTGCTGCCGCGATCGCACAGGAGATCGGGGCGGATGTTGAGGTCGCGCGTCGCGCGGCTTTCCTTCACGACTTGGGTAAGGCCTTTGGTGCCGAACGAGAGGGTACTCACGCCTCGATCGGTGCGGAGGAAGCGGCGAGATACGGTGAGTCCCAGACGGTCGTCAATGCCATTGCCGCGCATCACGACGAAGTGCCGCAGGAGTCTCTCGAGGCGGTGATCGTCCAGATCGCGGACTCGATCTCTGCTTCCCGACCGGGGGCTAGGCGCGACGACTACGAGGGCTACGTCGAGAGGCTCGAGTCGCTCGAGAAGACCATTCGGGAGTTCAAGGGGGTGGCCGACGTGATCGTAATGGCGGCCGGGCGCGAGATTCGGGTCGTGGTCGAACCTACCGAGATCGGTGACGATGAGGTGGAAACTCTCGCCCACTCCATCGCAGGGAAGATCGGAAAGGACCCGAAGAATCTGGGGGAGGTCAAGGTCACGGTCATCCGCGAGTTGCGCGCCGAAGCCGTGGCGAAGTAGGCATGACCGACCGGACGGAGACGCCGACCTACATCGTCAGGACCCTCGGCTGCCAGATGAACGTTCACGACTCCGAGCGCATGGCCGGCCTGCTGGAGGATTCCGGTTATGTGAAGGCCCCAGAGGGTTCGGAGGAGGCGGACGTCATCGTCGTCAACACATGTGCTGTACGGGAGAACGCGGCCACAAGGTTGTATGGGAATCTCGGTATTCTCGCGTCGATCAAGGACCGCCGCCCGGGGATGCAGATAGCCGTCGGGGGATGTCTTGCCCAGAAGGATAGGGGGGAGGTCCTCAACAAGGCTCCATGGGTTGACGTGGTCTTCGGTACCCACAACATCGGCGTGCTTCCCACGCTGCTCGAGCGTGCTCGCCACAACGACGAGGCCCAGGTCGAGATCGAGGAATACCTGACTTCCTTCCCCTCTGATCTTCCGGTCAGGCGTGAATCCGTGGCGTCGGCCTGGGTATCGATCTCGGTTGGGTGCAACAACACCTGCACCTTCTGCATCGTCCCTTCGCTCCGCGGACCCGAACGGGATCGTCGACCAGAGGAGGTCCTTGCGGAGGTTAGAGCCCTTGTGGAGTCCGGCGCGATCGAGGTGACCTTGCTGGGTCAGAACGTCAATACCTACGGCGTCGCCTTTGGCGATCGAGAGGCATTCCCTTCCCTCCTACGTGCGTGTGGCGAGATCGAGGGCCTGGAGCGGGTCCGCTTCACGTCGCCGCATCCGGCGGCATTCACCGACGAGGTCATCGCAGCGATGGCCCAAACCCCGAACGTCATGCCGAGCCTTCACATGCCGCTCCAATCCGGTTCGGACCGCGTCCTGAGGGCAATGCGGCGCTCCTATCGTGCGTCTCGGTTCTTGGGGCTCCTCGATCGGGTCCGGGCGGAAATACCGGAAGCCGCGATCACCACGGATGTCATCGTCGGCTTTCCTGGGGAGACCGAGGAGGATTTCGAAGAGACGCTACGGGTGGTCAAGGCGAGCCGATTCGCCTCGGCGTTCACCTTTCAATACTCACCCAGGCCAGGCACACCAGCCGCTTCCTTCGATGGTCAGATCCCGAAGGAGGTTGTTCAGGAGCGCTTCGAGCGCCTTCTTACGCTGCAAACGGAGATATCGCTTGAGGAGAACCGCGTCTTCGTTGGGCTCCCGCTCGACCTCCTCGTTGTCGACGACGCCGGCCGGAAGGACGCCCCTTCCGGGCGCACTACCGGTCGGGCGCCGGACAACCGGCTGGTTCATTTCGCCGTTCCGACAGAGGGTCCAAGACCCCGGCCAGGGGATATCGTCACGGCTGTGGTGACCTATGGCGCCCCCTACCACCTCATCGCCGATTCGGGGGTGGAGGGCGGGACGTTTAGCGTGCGTCGAACGCGGGCGGGAGACGCCTGGGAGGGGAGCGTCCTGACCCCTGGCGGACGGAGAACCTGATGCCGCTGGGGACCCCGATCATCGCGATCGTGGGGGCAACGGCGACGGGAAAATCGGGGCTCTCCATCGCTCTAGCCGAGGAGTATGGCGGCGAGGTGATCAACGCGGATGCCCTCCAGTTCTACCGTGGAATGGACATCGGGACGGCCAAGCTTCCCCCCTCGGAGAGGCGGGGCATCCCGCACCACCAGATCGACACGCTTGCTGTCACGGAGGAGGCGTCGGTTGCCAGGTATCAGCTCGAGGCTCGTGCCGACATCAAGGCGATTCACGCCCGCGGCAATCGCGCCATCGTCGTTGGCGGATCGGGGCTCTACGTACGGGCGCTGCTCGATCACCTGGACTTTCCCGAAACCGATCCAATCGTTAGAGCACGGCTCGAGGCCCGCGCCGAGGCGGAGGGGCCAGGGGTGCTTTTCCGCGAACTCGTCGCGTGCGATCCGGAGGCCGCGGAGCGCATCCCAGCCCAGAATGCGAGGCGCATCGTTAGGGCACTCGAGGTCGTCACGATTACGGGGAGGCCCTATTCTGCGAGTCTGCCGCACCCGGAGTATCTCCTCCACACCGTTCAGATCGGGTTGAGGATGGGGGTTGAGGATCTCGATCGACGCATCGAAGCGCGTTCGAAGGGGATGTGGGAAGGGGGCCTCGTAGAGGAAACCCGGGGCTTGGTAGAGGAGGGACTCAGGGAAGGGAAGACCGCGCGCCGGGCGGTGGGGTACGCCGAGGTTCTCCGGTTCCTCGATGGAGAACTGGACCATGACGAGGCAAGGAATCTGACGGCGCAGAGGACACGACGCTTGGCGCGGCGACAGAGGCGATGGTTCTCGCCGGATAGAAGGGTGATATGGATCGAGGGCGCGGCGACGCCATCAGATGAGGCTCGCGTCGTGAGGGACGCCATCGGAGTACTGGGTACCCTTGATCCATGACCGGGGAGACTCTAGCCTTTTCCAAAGGCCACGGAACGGAAAACGACTTCATCCTGCTCTTCGACGAGCCGGGGGTTATCGACCTGAGCCCCGCTCTAATATGCGCCCTATGTGATCGCCGGGCTGGCATCGGCGCCGATGGCGTGTTGAGGGCCGTGCGTGCGGGGGCCATCCCGGAGGGGGCAGAGTTTCCCCCTGATTCGTGGTTCATGGACTACAGGAACGCGGATGGCTCGACCGCCGAGATGTGCGGGAACGGCGCCCGAGTGTTCGCCGCATTCTTGGAGATGGAGGCGGGGGAGGATTTCGCTGGTGGTGTGCGGATCGCGACGCGCGCGGGGGTGCGTCTCGTCAGCGCACTGGGTGGAGGTCGCTACTCCGTCGGGATGGGTCGGTGGACGATACCGGGTGAGGGGAAGAGCGATGCGACGGTGAGCATCCCGGGTCTCGGGGACCGACCCGCCGTGACCGTCAATACCGGAAATCCCCACACCGTCGTTGCCGTCGATGATGTCGCGGATCTGGAGGCGGCCGACCTCAACCGAGCCCCCACAGTGTCTCCGATTCCTCCGGAAGGGACGAACGTTGAAGTGATCACCCTTGAGGTTTCGGGTGTGGGAAGGCGGGGGAGTCTCCGGATGCGTGTGTATGAACGCGGAGTGGGTGAGACCCGATCGTGCGGGACTGGGGCATGTGCCGCGGTGATCGCGGCTCGGGCGTGGGAGGGGAGTGGCGCGCCGATGGAGTGGGATGTGAGGGTTCCGGGAGGTTTGCTGACGGTTCGGATCGACGGGGATGAGACGATCCTCGAGGGCCCCGGGGTGCTCGTGGCCGATGGGATAATCGACCTAGCCTCACTCACCCACGCGTGAGGCGAAGGACCCGATACCCTTTCGAACTAGTTACCCGATCGACCGCACCCCAGGGGCGTCCATCATCGTCTACTTCCCCGAGCCAGGTTGCCAGGGAATCCGCCCCAAGGTGCCTGCTCACCACCAAGTACGCCTCGCCGCCCGGAACGAGCCTCGGGAGCCACTTGGAGAGAAGTCGGTGGAGGGCCTCCTTCCCGATCCGTATCGGAGGGTTCGACCAGATCGCATCGAAGGTGAGGTCGGGCGGCACGTCGTCCGGGTGAAGGGCGACGAGTGGGGCGAAGGGGTGGACCTGTCGCACTCGCTCGGCGTTACGTTCCGTGAGATCGAGCGCGCGTCGATTGATGTCGATGGCCCACACTCGGGCATCGGGGCGGAGGAGCCCCATCGTCAGGGCGATCGCCCCCCATCCGCATCCGAGGTCGAGGAGGTTTCCAGCCGGAGGAGCAGGGACGTGATCTAGAAGAATTGACGTCCCCTTATCCAATCGGTCGGTGCTGAATACCCCCGGTGCGCCATCGAGGTGACATTCATGTCCTCCGAGTCGCACGGTCAAGGGAAAGCGATCATCGGGGCTCGCGGGATCAGGCGAGAAGTAGTGGTCCTCCGTCACGATGTGAGCGTACTCGGGTGGGGGAGCCTCCGTGCGGACTTAGGAAGGTCACCCGGGAATGAGAGAATGACGCGGAGGATCCTGTGACCGAACCCGAAGAAGAGTCCACCGCTCGCATCCAAGAGGCGATAGAGCGGGTGCTGTCACGCACGGGGACGGCCGTGTCGAAGGACCACACACCGAGCAAGGCCGATGGCGATCAGTCTGAGAGGGAGGATAGGGCGGCGCTTCGGCGCATCGAGAGGATCTCGACGGAACTCGAGGATGTATCCGAGGTCGAGTATCGAGCCCTTCGACTCGAGCGGGTCGTCCTCGCCGGCCAGTGGTCGCATGGCACGGTGGAGCAGGCCGAGGTCTCGATGCGTGAACTTGCGGCTCTCGCGGAGACAGCGGGCTCCCTGGTGCTAGATGGGGTGCTCCAACGGCGTCCCCACCCCGATCCCGCCACCTATCTCGGTGCGGGCAAATCCAAGGAATTGGCAGCGATCGTCGCCGCGGTCGGCGCCGACACCGTCATTATCAACGGAGACCTGGCGCCTTCTCAGCGGAGGGCGCTTGAGGATGCAGTCAGGGTCAAGGTGGTCGATCGGACCGCCGTCATCCTCGACATCTTTGCCCAGCACGCAAAATCCAAGGAGGGCAAGGCCCAGGTCGAACTTGCCCAGTTGGAATATCTGTTGCCCAGGCTCCGTGGGTGGGGGGATTCGATGTCTCGGCAGGCGGGTGGACGGGTGGCTAGTGGGGAGGGCATCGGTGCCCGTGGCCCAGGTGAGACCAAGATCGAACTCGATCGCCGCCGGATCCGTACGCGGATGGCCCACCTCCGTCGTCAGATCAAGGCGATGGGTCCCGCACGGGAGGTTCGTCGCGAGCGAAGGGAGACGGTACCGAATGTGGCCATCGTCGGCTACACCAACGCGGGCAAGTCCTCCATCCTCAACCGGTTGACGGGCGCGGGTGTCCTGGTGGAGAACACCCTGTTTGCCACCCTCGATCCGACCGTGCGGCGTGCGGAGACTTCCGGTGGGCGGATCTTCACCCTCTCCGATACTGTCGGCTTCGTTCGCGACTTGCCCCACCAACTCGTCGCGGCCTTCCAGTCGACCCTTGAGGAGGTCGCCCATGCCAACCTCATCCTCCATATCGTCGATGCGGCTCACGATGATCCCGAGGGCCAGATCCGGGCCGTTCGTGAGGTCCTGGCCGGAGTCCCCGGTGTGCAAGATATCCCCGAGATCCTCGTCCTCAACAAATGCGACATCGCGGATCCGGCCTCCGTTGTCCGCCTTCGGGTCAACGCTGAGGAGGCCGTGGAGGTGTCCGCGCTGACCGGCCTTGGGTTCCCTGACCTGCTCCTTGCGATCGAGAGGGGATTGCCGGAGCCCCGCGAGAAGGTCGACGTGACGGTGCCCTACACGAGGGGTGAGCTCATCAGCGAGGCACACGAGCACGGGGAGATCATCGAGGAAACACACGATCCCGGTGGAACGCATCTCATTGCCCGAGTCGACGGGGCTCTCGCCTCGAGGCTCAGGGGCTCGGACACGAATGGTCCGGCATCTCCGTGAAAAAGGAATCAGACCCAAGCACTGCCGGTCTACTGGGTCTCGCCGTCGCCGCGCTCGGGGGAGACGAACGCGTCGGCCAGGTGACCATGGCGGAGGCCGTCGCCTATGCCCTCGCTCACGACAGCCAAGCGCTGATCCAGGCTGGCACCGGCACGGGGAAGTCCCTCGCCTACCTCGTGCCTGCGGTGGCCCATGCCGCTCAAGCGGAGGCTCGAATTATCGTATCGACGGCCACCCTAGCCCTCCAGAGGCAGGTGGTGCACCACGACCTCCCCCTCGTCCTCGATGCCCTTGAACCCGCGCTCGGCACTCGACCACGGGTCGCGCTCCTCAAGGGTCGGGCGAACTACCTTTGTCGGTACCGGCTTTCGGGCGGATACCCTGAACCGGATGATGGCCTCGACCTGGGTGGATACACGCCGGTGTCGCCGCTCGGAAAGGAACTGGCTCGGCTCAACGCCTGGTCCGAAGAGACCTTGACGGGTGATAGGGACGACCTCGATCCGGGGGTTTCATCGCTCGCCTGGGGGCGGGTAAGCGTAAGCGGCCGCGAATGCCTTGCCTCAACGTGCCCCTTGGCGACTGGCTGCTTCGCGGAGGCGGCCGTAGCGGAGGCCCGGGCCTCCGAGATCGTCGTCACCAACCATGCCATGCTCGCCATAGAAGCCACCTCCCATGATGTCCTCGGCCCCCGCGACGGCCTCATCGTGGACGAGGCTCACGAACTCGTCTCCCGCATCACCTCGAGCGCGACGAAGGAGTTGACGGCGCATCGGATAGAGGCTGCCGGACGGGCCGCCCGACGGTGCGGAGTGAGGACTGCACGGCTCGATGAGGTCGTGAGGGTCTTCGAGCGCGTCCTCGACGGCCTTCGCCCAGGGCGTTTGGCTTTCGACCTGCCGGAGGCCCTCGTCGGGTCCCTGACGGATATTCGAGAATCCATCCGCGATGTCGTTCGGATGGTCGAGGAGTCACAACACAAGGATGCGGCGACGGCCAAGGTGGCGGCCGCCGCCCTTTTAGAGATCATCGAGTTTGCGGATGCGGCGCTCAACGACACCGAGCGCCTTGTCCTGTGGCTAGCCCCCGCAGATGGGGACTACGGAGGTTCGGTCGCAGAGCGCCTGCTGGCCGCCCCGCTCGACGTCGCGGGCCTTGTGCGATCCCGCCTGGTCGACGACGGCGCGGCCATCTTCACCTCGGCCACCCTCGCCCTCGGTGGCACGTTCGACGCCATGGCCGGACAGTTGGGTATCCGGGAGCCGACGACGTTAGACGTGGGTTCCCCCTTCGACTACTCAAACCAGGGTGTTCTCTATATCGCCTCCCATCTCGATCGGCCAGGGACCGGGGGTATCGGCGCGGATGCAATAGAGGAACTGGTCGCGTTGGTCGAGGCAGCCGGGGGGCGCACGCTCGGACTATTCTCCTCCCACCGCGCGGCTCAGGAGGCGACGGAGGCTCTGCGGGCGCGCCTCGACCTTCCGATCTTGTATCAACGCGATGACCAGGTTGCCACCCTTCTCGCGCGTTTCCGGAAGGACCCCCGTGCCTGTCTCTTCGGATCGACGACCCTCTGGCAAGGAGTCGACCTTCCGGGAGAGACCTGCCAACTCGTTGTCATCGATCGCCTTCCGTTTCCGAGACCAGACGACCCGATCACCCAAGCGCGATCAGAGGCCGTCGAATCCGAGGGGGGGAATGGCTTCATGGCGGTCTCGGCGACCCAGGCGGCCCTGCTCCTCGCGCAAGGGGCGGGAAGGCTCATCCGGACGCTTACCGACCGTGGGGTCGTCGCGGTGCTTGATTCTCGCCTGGCTACCGCCCGCTACGGGGGATTTCTCCTCCGTTCCCTTCCGGGACTGTGGCCGACAACGGATCGGGTCGCGGTGCTTGAGGCCCTTCGTCGCTTGGATGGGCAGGGAGAAGCAGATGGGCGGAGGGCCGAGAAGGTTTCATCGGATATCGGCCAGGAATCGGACGGGGACTAGGGAGGACCTGGCTAGGCAAGCCTGCGTAAGACGGAGACGACCTTTCCCATGACCGTGGCGCGGTCACCCTCGATGGGGGCATACGCGGGGTTATGGGGCATGAGCCACACGTGTCCATCTCGGCGACGGAATGTCTTTACGGTCGCCTCCTCGTCGAGGAGGGCGGCGATGATGTCACCATCATGAGCAGAGTTCTGGCGCCGGACGACCACCCAGTCCCCGTCGTAGATGGCCGCATCCACCATCGAGTCTCCCTCGACCTTGAGCATGAACAGGTCGCCGAAGCCCGTCAACTGCCGGGGAAGGGCAAACAGGTCTTCGATGGCCTGATCGGCAAGCACGGGGCCCCCGGCGGCGATTCTTCCCACGAGCGGCACCATCGTCACATCCCCAGTCGCGTCAGGCCCGAGATACCGTCTGACCGCGTCCGATGTGGCGGAGGCTCTCGGCGATCGGGAATCCCCTTCCGGCATCACGACGTCGATGGCTCGGGGAAGGTTCGGATCGCGGCGCAGGTACCCCTTGGCCTCAAGGGCTTGGAGTTGATGCTTGACACTCGATGTCGAGGTAAGGCCGACGGTCTCCCCGATCTCTCGCATGGTCGGCGGATAGCCCCGCTCGTGGACCGAGTCACGGATGGTGTCGAGGATCCTGGCCTGACGTGCGGTCAAGGCCGAATCCGTTTTCAAGTTCGGGAATTCGTGGATGGTAGCCCCACCGGCATCGTCGTCCATTTCGCACCTCCGCGGTGTAATCAAGCAAGTGATTTGGCAAGTAGACAAGCCAAGACCCTATTTTGCGTTCTAAAGACCTGTATTGCGTTCTGAAGTACAGCAGTTCTCAAGACAAGACGGTAGGGCACCTGGCGCAGATAATCAAACATATGTTCGAAAAAGTCTTGCGGCGTGTCGCACATTCGTGCTACATCTAGAGTCGAGATGAATCGAACAGGTGTTCGAGGAAAGGAGGAGGCGATGCTCATGCGACCGGACGGGAGGCTCACCCGGCAGGGACGCCTCGCTCGTACGTTCATGTTCTTTGCCCTCGTGGTTACCGGGGTCATCGTCGGATCCCAGGCCTTCGCCGAAGGGCTAACGGCTCCCAAGCCAATAGACACGTACACGGCACAATCGGGGGAGACCCTTTGGGGGATCGCCAGCACGCTCGCTGGTCCGGGGCAATCCACACGGGATGTCGTTGACGAGATCATCGTCCTCAATGATCTCGATGGTGCGAGCATCCGCGCTGGGGAGCAGATTCTCATTCCGGTCGCCCCCTAGGGGGGATGCGGGCGCGCGTCGCGATGCCCATTCGTGCCACAGTGGGGGCATGCACTGTCCATTCTGCCGCGCCGATGACTCCCGGGTGATCGATTCCCGGACCACTGAGGATGGGACCTCCATCCGTCGTCGGCGCGAATGCACGGTATGCAGTCGGCGTTTTAGCACGGTCGAGAAAGTCAGCCTCAACATCCTCAAGCGGTCCGGGGTCGCGGAACCGTTCAATCGGCAGAAGATCCTCCTTGGCTTGAAAAAGGCCTGCCAGGGTCGCGGCGTGGACGACGACGCGATCGAGATCCTAGTCAAGAAGGTCGAGGATGCGATTCGCGGGACCGGCCAGGCCGAGGTGAAAAGCGAGGAGGTGGGGCGAGCCATCCTTGCACCGCTACGGGAACTGGACGAGATCGCCTACCTCAGATTCGCGAGCGTCTACCGGGGCTATTCGTCCCTCGATGATTTTGAGCGTGAGATCGCGCGGCTCCGTGAGGAGGACGCGACCACCTAGTCGGCCCTATGACAGGACTCGGAGCCTTACCGTCGCAGGCATCGCCTGTAGTTCAGCGATCACTTCATCTGTGATTCCTGAGGCGACATCCGTCACCACATATCCGAGTTCGCCCCTGGTCGCGAGCAACTGGCCCTCGATATTGACCGTATGGGCGGCGAAGACGTTGTTCACGGCGGCGAGTACGCCGGGCACGTTCTCGTGAAGGTGGGCGAGCCGGTGCGAGCCGCCTGAATGCTCAAGCGACAGATTGGGAAGATTGACGCTCAGCGAGGTCGATCCATTCTTCACGTAGTCCCGAAGCCGAGTCGCCACGAAGATGCCAATGTCGCGCTGGGCCTCCTCGGTCGATCCGGCGATGTGCGGGGTCAGAAAGACGTTCGTCAGGCCCTGGAGGGGGGTCGTGAACGGGTCCCCCTTCCTATTCGGCTCAACAGGGAAGACATCGATCGCCGCACCCGCGATGTGGCCGGCCTCGATCGCATCGTGGAGGGCCTCCACGTCAACGACAAAACCGCGGGACAGATTGAGGAAGATCGACCCCTTCTTCATACCATCGAATTCCTGCTTGCCGAAGAAGCCAGCATTTCCTGGGCGGCCATCCACATGCAAGGTGACGATATCGGACGTCTCGAGGAGTTCGGCGAGGGAGAGCATCGGGGTGGCATTCCCGAGCGAGAGCTTCTCGGCGATGTCGAAGAATACGACATTGAGGCCGAGCGCCTCCGCGATGACGGACAACTGCGAACCGATATTGCCGTAGCCGACGATGCCGAGGGTTCGGCCCCTGATCTCGTGGGAGCCTTCAGCACTTTTGCTCCAGTTGCCTTCGTGGAGGAGGCAGTTGTGTTCCGGAAGGCGTCGCATGAGGCCAATGATTTCGCTGATGGCAAGTTCGACGACAGAGCGGGTATTCGAGAACGGCGCATTGAAGACCGCGATGCCCTTCCGTGCGGCGACGGCGAGATCGACCTGGTTCGTTCCGACGCTGAAGGCTCCGGCAGCGATGAGGCTCGTAGCAGACTCGAATACCTTGGCCGTCAGCGCGGTCTTGGATCTGAGGCCGATGAGTTCGACCCCTTCGAGGGCCTTGATCAGTTCGTCCTCATCCAGGGCGCCGGATTGCGCAATCACCTCGATACCGGCGTCGCCAAGGATTTCGGTGGCCTTGGGGTGGAGGTTCTCTAGGAACAATGCGCGCACGGGGACCATTGTGGCACTAATCACGTCGTTACCATGCCGTCCAAGAACCTGGCAATCTATACCTATGACCTCACGAGCCAAATTCTGGCTAAGCTTCCTGTTCTTCATCTTCGTCGCCGTCGTCTATTTCGGCCTGTCGGGCCTGACATGGACAGACGTCCAGCACATCGGTACCCCAAGGAATGCGCTGGAAATCAACGGGGAGGACTACAGGATTCCGATTCCGGAGCCGGGTGCAGAGAGGATCAAGCCCGAGGTTGAGGTGACCACCGTTGGGCTATATGACTTCATGATGAAAGATGACAACGGAGCTCCCGTGCGCTGGGATCCGTGTCGGCAAATTGACTTCGTGATTAACCCCGACGGGGCGCCTCCCGGGGGGGAGCGCCTCATCCTTGCGGCCATTGATCAGGTCTCGGCCGTGACGGGCCTGGCCTTCGAATTCGAGGGTTACACCTCCGAGGTCGCCAGTTTCGACCGAGCCCTCATCCAGCCAGATGTCTACGGAGAGAGGTTCGTTCCGCTCATTGTCGGTTGGTCGAGCGCCACGGGCACTCCCGAGTTCACGGGCACCGTGACTGGCCTAGGTGGTTCGAGTTCGGTGCCTGGGGCATTCGGAGATCAGAGATACCTCGTCGGGGGGGTTGTCATTCTGGATGCTGACGATGTCGGGCACTTCATGTCGACGAGTGGGGGTTCGGACCTCGTCCTTGCGGTCATCATGCATGAGTTGGGGCACGTCGTCGGGCTTGGCCACGTCGACGATCCGCTCGAGTTGATGAACCCAAGCAATACGTCGCTTACGACCTGGGGCCCGGGCGATCTCGCCGGACTAGCCATAGCCGGGGCCGGACCCTGTCAGACGAACTAGCCCGATCGGTCACGGCGCCCGGAACCACGCATCCCCTGGCCGAGCCCCGGAGGTAGGGGCTCGCTATAGACCACCTCAAGGATGCTGGTCGGCCGGGTGAGGGCGACATAAAGATCACCGGGTCGCGCACCAATGAGGGTGGGCTCGATGATAACGACGACGTCGAACTCCAATCCCTTGGCGTCCCGGGCAGATAGCACCGAGATCTCGGCCACATCCGCGACGGCACCGAGGGCAGCAGCGGTTTCGCCATCGGGAGCGATGATCGCTGAGGTACCACCCCCGGATGCAGCTAGCCGGTCGGCATGGCCGCGGGCGATCCGGGCGGCCTCAGCGATGGGATCGTCAGATCGGGTAAACCGCACCGCGTCGGAGACCTCACGAACGGCGGAGAGGGGGCTAATGGGGAGGCCTGCAGCGAGGGCGAAAGCCTGTGCCGAATTCGCCACGCTAGCGGGGATACGGTAGCCGACGGTGAGGGTTCGTTCGGTCCAGGCATCGCCGAATATTGGGTCGAGGGCCTCGGACCAATCGCGGGCACCCGCGGCGGAGGCCGTCTGAGCGATGTCACCGACGATGGTGAAGGACTTGGTGGGGCAGCGACGGAGGAGCATGCGCCACGCCATGGGGGAGAGTTCCTGAGCCTCATCAACGACGACATGACCGAAGGCCCATCGACGGTCGAGTGCGGCCCGTTCGGCAACCGTCAGGCGAGCCCTAGTTCCGGCCATCCTTCGGGCGAGAAGGTCCGCATTGACCATCCCGCCCCCAAAAATGTCGAGCACCCCACGGGCATACTCAATTTCCTCCTTCGTCGGACCGCTTCCCCTGGCTTCTCCGCCGGGTATGTCTCCCAGGAGGTCGAAGGCCTCATCGAGTAGAGGGACATCGGCATCGGTGAAGGGGACATCGGGCCTCCGATGGAGCAGGGCTCGATCGGCTCGGCTCATCCGGGGGGCGGCATGGTCGAGAAGATAGGGGCGGGAGAATAGGTCCCGAAGGAGTTGTTCGGCCGTGAGCGGGAGCCAGGCGAGGTTGAGGGCGACTCGGATCTCGCGAACATCGCGGAGGTCTCCTTCGAGTTCCCGGCGATCCATCTTGCCGAGGCCCTCGCCTAAAAGGTCGGAGAGTTGGGTCGCGAGCCGACGAATCATGTCCTTGGCGAATACAGCGCGGGCGATGTTGTGGGGTGACCCATCGCGGCGGGCGTGGGCCTGGGCATCGGCGATGTCCTCTCTGCGAATGACGACCACACGGCCATCGATCATGACCTCCTGATCGTCCAGGGGAAGACGCTGTCGCTCGCGCACGGCTCTCGCGATGACACGCGCCATCGAGGCACGACCCTTGACGGCGGCGACCTCGTCCGATTCCCTCGCCTGAGCGTCGACACCAGGTACGAGACCCGCAAGTGTGGTGGATATCGCACCCGTCTCTCCGAGGGAGGGCAGGACGTGGTCGATGTACTTGAGGAACCTCGTCGATGGCCCGATCAGGAGCACGCCTGAGGCCTCCAGCCGTTGCCGGTGGTGGTACAGCAGGAAGGCGGCCCGGTGTAGGGCGACGGCGGTTTTCCCCGTGCCGGGTCCTCCCTGAACCACCAGCGCCTCGGCAAGGGGGGCCCGAACCACGGCGTCCTGTTCGGCCTGGATCGTGGCGACAATGTCGGACATGTGACCCGTCCGCCGCTGGGAGAGCGCGGCAAGAAGGGCGCCCTCACCGATCAATTCGGCGTTGCGGCCGCTCGCCTTCAGGGCGTCGATATCGAGAACGTCGTCCTCGATGGCCGCGACCCGCCTCCCGACCGTGGTGATATGGCGGCGGTTGACGACGCCTTGGGGATCCCTCGAGGTCGCGGAGTAGAAGGGGGCGGCGGCCCTTGCCCGCCAATCGGTGAGGATAGGAACGTGCTCGGGATCCGAGATCCCGATTCGCCCGATGTAGTGCCTCTCGCCCGAGGCTCCGTCGATCCGGCCGAAGCACAGGCGATCCTCCACCGCGTCGAGCGTGGCGATTCGATCCTCGTACAAGGTGGCGAAGGCATCGCGCTCGGAGCGATTCTGGGGGGTCCCCGATGGCCCCTCACGGCGGGTGGAGGCCAAGCGCGTTTCCGCCTCCGCGCGCAACTCATCGAGTCGCGTGTACATGAGATCGATGACGGCCTGCTCGGTACCGAGGCCGGGGGCGTCTTGCATTTCTGACCCTTCGGATGGAGTGGGCTTGAATTGTTGGCCATCCATTATCCCAGGCCTTGGGGCCTTGTCGTTCTTCGGTGTCCGATCGGGCTTGGGTTGGCGGCGTGCCACCATGAGAAGATGGAGCGATGAGCGACGAATTGGTGACGCTGGATCCACATGGAGTGAAGGCCTGGGAGGGGGCGCGTGGGGAGGAGCCCCTGGTGCTCCTCCACTCGCTCCGGGGTTTCATCGATGCGGGTAATGCTGGGCTTGTCCTCTCCCGTCACATCCTCGACGAGTGCGAGCCGGTCCGGGTCGCGGACTTCGATATCGACAGACTGCTTGATTATCGATCGCGTCGCCCGGAGATGGTGTTCAGCATCAATGAGTGGACGGAATACGACGAGCCCCATCTCGTGGTCGACATGGTCAGGGACGCCGACGGGCGGGCATTCCTCCTCCTTCATGGTCACGAGCCGGACATGCTCTGGGAGGCGTACGTCCGGGAAGTGCGGGCCCTAGTCGATCGGCTCGGTGTCACGCTCGTCGTCGGGGCAAACGGAATCCCCATGGCCACCCCTCACACGCGAGGGCTCCAGGCGACCCTTCACGGGACCCGATCGGATCTTCTTCCATCGGAGCCCTCGTTCTTCGGAACGGTGACCATTCCCGCGAGCGCGTCGAATCTCCTGGAGTATCGCTTCGGGAAGTGGGGACTTGATGCTCTGACGATCGCGGTTCACGTTCCGCACTACCTCTCATCCACGACGTATCCGCAAGCGGCGCAACGAGCGATGGAGATCCTCAAGGAAAGGACCGCCATCAACTGCGATCCGGGAGCCCTCGATGAGGCGGCTCGGCGAGCGTTTGAGGACATCGAGTTGCAGGTTGCGGCATCCGATGAAGTCCAGGAAATCGTGAAGGGTTTGGAGAGGCAGTACGACGATCTTATTGAGTCAAGGGGGAGTGTTCTACCGTTCGATGGCAAGCTCCCGACGGCCGATGAGATCGGGGCCGAGTTTGAAAAATTCCTCGCCGATCGCGGTAAGGGCGTGCTCTAGGGCGGTTTTTCTGTCATGCTTGTCATGTTGCAGTGAGAGTGTGCGACGCATACTGTCTGGTTTGACCGGTACAGGACGTGGGGCACGGCATTACGGCAGCGAGGTTCGGTGACGTGCCGAACCGCCGAGTCCCCGGTAGGGACGACAGGCAGTAAGGATGGCAATGCCCCAGGGTGCTGTTAAATGGTTCAACGCTGAAAAGGGTTATGGTTTCATAGCCCAAGATGGCGGAGGACAGGATGTTTTCGTTCACTACTCGGCCATAGAGTCCGAGGGTTATCGTTCGCTCACGGAGCAGCAACGCGTGGAATTTGAGGTTGTGCAGGGCCCCAAGGGTCCGCAGGCCGAGAAGGTCCACCCGCTGTAGCACCGGACAACGTGTCGGAGGCCGCCCCCCAATGGGGAGCGGCCTCCGTTTCATTTGCCTCGTGTGGTTCTCCGGCCAAAGGGGAACTATCCTTTAAGGTACGGAGAGAAGTAGAGGAGACCAGGATGCCGCTGTCTGAGTATGAGCAGCGTGTTCTCAACGAACTTGAGCGTGACCTCGGGACCGATCCGAAGCTCAAGAGCGCGATGAAGCACGCCCACCGCTCGGGGGGACTGCTTCTTGCCTCGGGCCTTGGAATCCTTGCGGGACTCGGCATCGTGTTGGCCGGAGTGATATTCCAGGTCCCACTTCTCGGCATCGCCGGTTTCGCCGTGATGACGGCGAGTGCCCTATGGGCGCTCTCACGCGGATCCTCGGCGAGCGGACCCGCCAAGGTCTCAGCGAAAAAGAAGGGGCCTCAACCGCGGAAGGGCTTCATGAACCGCCTCGAGGAGCGGTTTGAACGCCGCCGCGAGCAGGGCGACCTGTAGCCTCCTTCGTTGCGCTCTCTGCCTCGGTGATCACTTCGGTCGCCCATGCGTCGAGTTGCGTCTGCGTCGCGAGCGTGCCCCCAGGGGAATAGCGGTGATCGGAGACGGCACCGCTCAACGAGACGAGGGCATCGGCGCTTCCCTTGGTGGGGGGTCTACCGGCGATTCGTCCGATTCCCCGAAGGACATGGGATCGGGCCTCTAATGGGGTGGCCGACGTTGGCCACGCCAGGGTCCCAAGGCGGTCCGCCAGGCGCTGCCAGGCGCCCTCGGGGCCATGGAATGCCCTGACGGCCGCTACTGTTCGGCGTCTCCATAGGAGGAAGACCCAGAAGAGGGCGGTGGCGAGGACCGCGCCCAAAGCCCACGGGGCCCATGTGGAAAGGAACGGGGAGGTATCGTCAGGCGTCAATGGCCCGTTCTCGGGATTCGTCGGCCCCTCGGGGAGTGGGCCGGGGGGATAGCCACCACCCTCGAGGACCTCGCGTGGTACCGGGATACCGCTACCGAAAGGGTCCGCCCAACTCGGGGGTGCGCCGGTCTGAATCGAGGGGGTCGGTTCGAATCGCGCCCAGCCCTCACCGGGGAAGTACACCTCGGGCCACACGTGGGCGTCCCTTCCCCTGACCACGTATCCGTTGGAAGTGTCGTATTCTCCGGCGAGGAAGCCGTACCCCATGCGGGCGGGAATCCCAAGAGATCGGAGCAAGACCACCATGGTCGTCGCGAATTGGAGGCAGTATCCCTCTTTTGACTCAAGGAAGTCGGAGACCACGTCATCCGATGAGGTTTCAACAGAGGTGGAATAGGTGAAGATCGAGGGATTTCTCAGGTAGTTCTGGATCGCGAGGGTCTTGTCGTATCGCGTCGCCTCTTCGTTCGTCAGGCCCTCCGCGACACTACGAATGTTGGCGAGGTCGACCGTGGGCGGTATCTCGAGGTACTCGGGATCGATCAGGTCGAGGCCTAGGCTCGGAGCGAGGAGGTCGTCCGTGTCGCGGAGGGCTTTCGCCGTGTAGAAGGACACATCGGACACGATGGTGTACGTGAGGTTCTCGGTCGATTCCTTGTTGCCGATGATGGTGTCGCTTCCGGAATCGTAGGTCCAGTTTCCTGCCACCTCGACCTGGCGGGGAGTCGTGGGTATGGGTAGGTGGTTCTCCACGAGGGAATAGACGATCACGTCGAGCCGTACCAGTTCGCTTTCGTTCCAGCCCGGGACGGATTCCGGCCAGAGAAGGCCAGAGTTCGCCGAACGGTCCGTCGGATCCGGCGCTTCGTAGTTCCACCCAGCGCCATCGAAGTCGGTGAGCGTCAACAAGCGGAAAGCATCGGGACGCGGCCCGGAGGAGACGTAGAGGAGAACTGGGATATCGGAGTTCTCGGCGAGGGAATTGCGGAGGTCGAGGTCAAGGCTCAGTTGGGTCGAATCGAACAGGTCGGATGGATTCAACGGGGGGATCGACCCCCAGCCTTCGCTGTCAAGGGCGGCCGGAATCGCGATGCCCGAAAGGGCCAGGGAAGCCAGGGTCGCGGTGGCGGCTGAGGTAAGGGAGATTCCTCGCTCGATAGGGGCATTTTTTCTCGACAGGGTCATCGCGGCGACCCAGGCGGCGAGGCCCGCAAGGAGTGCGGTGGTCGACACCTGATGGGCGAGAACGGCGGCGGGAATCCAGGGGGCGAAGAGCACGAGCCCGGAACTTGCGACGGCACGCCAGGACACCGCGACATGTTCCGCAGCGAGGAAGAGTCCCAGGATTCCGGCCGTAAGGAGAGAACCGAAGGCGTGGTCCACGACCATGGGGGAGGTGGCCGTCGCGGCGTAGTCGAGGCCATCGCCGAGGCTCTGGAACAGGGCCGTGAGGGCCGATGGGCTGGGAAGCAAATACCTGTGCCCCTCGGGGTCCTGGGCGTAGATGGGAACGAGGACGACGACCGCCACAAGCATTCCAGTAATCGTCGGGGTGACCTTCGAGCTAGAGGCCAGCCGCGCGATCATGACGACGAAGGTCAGGATGGCGAGGGCAAGAGCGGTCGTACGAGCCCAGGGTCCGAGCACGATCATCGCCGCCATGGCCCAGAGTGAGGTATACGTCACGACAGCGATGAGGGGTGTCGCCATCCACGGTGAGCGGGGGGAGCGGAGCAGTTCGTTCACTCGATGTCACCCCCGGCGGTCAGGAGGGATGTCCACACCTGCTCCAGGTCCGAATTCTTCCCGGCGGTCGTGACGCGCCAGCCCGCACGCCTGAGGGACCTGGACGTGGCCTCAACCCCCTGTTTACGGGCGGCGTCGCCCCCGGAGCGAACGATCGCCCAGGCTCGACCCGAATCACCTATGGGGACCAAGGCGTCGAGGGCCTCTTGGCTGAGTGGCTCGAAAACCCCAACAGTCACCTCTCCGGACGGGGCGGCGAGGGCAGCGGCCCTCGAGGCACGAAGGAGGTCTCCTTCGCCCGTCGTCGCAGATGCCGGGATACTGAGGTCGACGGTGTCGTTGAGGATGGAGGCACGAGCAAGGGCGCTCGAATGGCCGCGATCCTTGTGCGCGGATTCGGGGCGGAGGCTGCCACCGAGAAGCCGCACGGGGTGCCCGCTCTCGAGCACGGATAGGGCGATGGAAGCCGCAACCGAGATGGTCCACTCGATGGCTTCGACGTCGCGGGGAAGGTCCATGATGACCATTGCAGGCCTTCGGCCAGCGTGTTCATCGGAGCGGACCACCATCGTGCCCCGACGGGCCGTGCTCTTCCAGTGCACGCGCCGGAGGTCATCCCCCTCCTGATAGTCGCGAAGAGCGGCGTCGTCAGGTGAAGGGGTGCGCGCTCCAAGGACCACTCGATCGGCATGGCCCATGAGGACGCCCGCCGTAGCAGACAGATCGATGGTGGCAGGCCAGACGGGGATGAGCTCCGCTTCCCCGACGGCCGTGTCGGCCTGGATCATGCCGAGCGGGTCGGACGAGTGGACGAGGGCTGGGCCAAGGGGCCACCGTCCCCGCCTCGCCGGTAGGAGGTGATAGGAGAGGACGAGCGATTCCGCGGATCGGGAGACCGTGGCCTTGGTACTCGCACCCCCGATGAGTTCGCCGGCGGCCTGTTCCCGGAGGTCCAGGCTCTCGACGATCGACCGGGAGAATCGGCGCGCGGGGTGGTATCCGGTTCCCTGTTCCCGAAAATGCGAATGAGCGGATTCGATGCGTACGACAACAGTCCCCGGTACCCCGACCGTGAGGGGCCGGGGCTTGACTTCCCGACTCGCAAAGGGGAACCGGAGGAGAAAGGTGTGAATGCCTAGCAGCAACCAGATCAGCCCAACCGCGACTGCTGAAACCATGGTGATCCCGATGTACACCAGGACCGGGCTGGCGAGCCCGACGCCTCCACCCCCGACCAGAAGCCCGGCGGCGGCTAGCCCTATACCCCGCGGAGTGATGACTGTCGCGGAGGCCGATTCGCGCGCCGCGGGAGAAGTCATCGACGTGTAGCGCCCCGCTGCGCGGGGGGTGCTGGTGGGGGCGGCGCCACCATGTCCCTCGCCTCGGTGGGGATGGGGGTCCGCTGGAGCGTGTCGGTGATGATCTGGGTGGCAGTGCGGCCAGCGAGCCGAGCCTCGGTGCTGAGGAGCATCCGGTGGGCGAGCACGGGTACCGCCAGGGCCTTGATGTCGTCGGGAAGGACGTGGTTTCGACCGGACATCGCGGCCCTGGCTTTTGCGGCGGCGAGGAGTTGGAGGGATGCCCGGGGAGAGGCACCGAGCCTGAGGCCGGGTTCGTTGCGTGTTGAGGTGACGATATCAACGATGTACTGCTTGATTGCCGGTGCCCCGAATACGCCCCGGGTGAGGGTGATCATTCGGGCGAGCGTGGCGCCGTCGGTGACCGGGTGGAGTCTCTTGAGCGGGTCATCGCCATCGTGGCTTTCGAGCATGACCATCTCGTCCCGCGCGGCTGGGTAGCCCACCTTGACCTGCGCCATGAATCGGTCGCGTTGGGCCTCGGGGAGGGGGTACGTCCCTTCCATCTCAATGGGATTCTGGGTGGCAACTACGAGGAAGGGTGACGGGAGTGAATGGGTGGTGCCATCGACGGTGACGCACCGCTCCTGCATGGCCTCAAGGAGCGCGGATTGGGTCTTGGGGGAGGCTCGATTGATCTCGTCGGCGATGACAACATTCGCGAAGACCGGGCCTGGACGGAACTCGAACTCTTTTTCCCCTGCCCGAAAGATGCTGACCCCCGTGACGTCCGCAGGCAGAAGATCGGGGGTGAATTGGATCCGGCCAACCGTGCAATCGATGGATTTTGCGAGGGCCCTGGCGAGCGTGGTCTTTCCCACTCCGGGGACGTCCTCAATGAGGATATGCCCCTCCGCCAGCACGACCGCGAGGGTCGAATATATGGCGGGATCGAGTCCGGAGAGGACGGAAGAGATGGCCCCCCTGATCTTCGTTATGACGTCGGCTATCTCGACGAGCTCGGGCTCGGAGGGCAGTGGCTGGTTCATATGGACTCCTCGTCGTGCCTGGTAACTCAGAGCCTAGGCGATCGGAGAACTCCTCGCGTTCGGGGGCACGGCCTTCGGTGCCGAACCTGAGTCTTGGGGCATCAGAGCAAAAAAGAGGGTATCCCCTTGCCAGAAGTGGGGGGAAGTGGAGTAAAGTGGAGCGAACGGGAGTGATTGGGCACAAGGAGGCGAGTTGAGATGGAGGAAGGTGTTCTCGGTATGGGCCCCTCCGGGGTCTTTCTGGGCACCTTCACGCCCCGACTCGACGAGAAGGGCCGGCTCATCCTTCCCGCCAAGTTTCGCCCCCGTCTCGCGACGGGGCTCGTGTGTACCAGGGGACTCGACCGATGTGTCTTCGTCTTCCCGATCGATGAGTTCCACACCATCCATGACCGGTTACGCCGTGCGCCCCTCGAGAACAAGGGCGCACGAGACTATCTCCGCGGATTCCTCGCCTACGCGAGCGATGAAGTACCCGACAAGCAGGGCCGGGTCCCCATTAGCCCCGCGCTTCAGGCGTACGCGGGTATCGACCGTGACGTGGCAGTCGTCGGGCTTGGTTCACGGGTCGAGATCTGGGACGCCGCGGCGTGGGCCGAATACCTCACGCGTCACGAAGAGGATTATGCCGAGACGGCCAGGGAGGTGGTCGACAGCCTATAGCGGAGAGAGGCCTTTCATCGTGTCGTGCGGCCTCCTCCCGAGCGCTCTCTGGGACACTTCCCCGTCTCAGAGCCGCCGGAGGGAGACCACGGGACACGAAGGAGCCACCTTCACTTCTCTGAGTCGGAGGAAGGAGCGCGTGGACGCCGTTCAAGGGCACGTTCCGGTCATGCTCGACCGGTGTATCGAGTTGCTCGCTCCCGCCCTCGACCGGCCGGGAGCCGTGGCGATCGATGGCACGGTCGGGCTTGGTGGCCACACCGAGGCCCTACTCAAGGCCTGCCCCTACGTGACGATCGTTGGGATCGATCGGGACGCCGCCGCCCTGGCGGTCGCCGGTGAGCGCCTCACCCAGTATGGGGAACGATTCCTCTCGCATTGGGCCGAATTCGATGACATCGAGGGGGCGCTTGAGCGTGCGGGGGTGACGAAGGCCGATGGGATCCTCTTCGACCTCGGGGTGTCATCGCTTCAGATAGACGAGGCTGAGAGGGGATTCAGCTACGCCAAGGATGCCCCCCTCGACATGCGGATGAATCAGGAGGACATCACCACGGCCGCAGATATCCTCAGGGACGAGCCGGAGGAAGAGATTTCTCGGATCCTCAAGGAGTATGGCGAGGAGCGGTACTCCAAGAAGATTGCCCGAGCGATCATTCGTCGGCGGGACACGGCTCCCATCCTGAGGAGCGGAGACCTGGCGGATCTCGTGAGGGCCTCGATCCCAGCCGTGGCACGGACGGAGGGGGGGAATCCCTCCAAGCGCACGTTTCAGGCACTACGGATCGCGGTCAATGGTGAGATTGATCTTCTGGGCCGCGCCCTTCCTCGGGCCATCGAGTCTTTGGATATTGGTGCACGGATCGCCGTTCTCTCGTACCACTCGCTCGAGGATCGCCTCGTCAAGCACACGCTTGCGGAGGGGGCCAAGGTGAGCGCACCGCACGGAATGCCCGTCATTCGGGAGGAGGACGAACCGTACCTCCGGCTGCTCACGCGGGGAGCCGAGAAGGCTCCCGAGGCCGAGATCAGGGTGAATCCTAGGAGCAAATCCGCACGTTTGCGCGCGGCCGAGCGAACCCGCAAGACCCCGCGGGGGAGGAGCGCGGCATGAGCATCGCGCCTAGCTCCTCACCCAGGCCGAACGCCATCGTGCCCTTTGTCACCCTATGCGTGACCATCATCGTCGGCACCCTCGTCTCCGTTCTTCTTCTCAACACAACCATGGCGGCCGGGGCATACCAAGGCAGGGACCTGCTCATCGAGACCGCGAACCTCCTTGAGCGCAGGGCCGACCTCCTCCTCGAACTCGAAGCCCATTCGGCTCCCCAGAATCTCGTCGAGCAGGCGGCCGAACTTGGGATGGTCCAGGCGACCGAGGTGGGATACATCTCGCTTGAGGACGGGACGGTTCGACGCGCGGGTGGTCAGGGATGAGGGTCACCAACGCCTCCCCGACCCGGACGCGATCCGTCGGGGCGGCGCCGCGACAGCCGAGACGGCCCGGCACGCCACCCCCGAGCATAGGCGACCCCCGCGGTCGCCAGGCCATGATGACGGTCTTCGCGATGATGGTTCTCGCATTGTTCGCCTTCCGACTCATTGAGATCCAGGCGATCGATGCCGACAACCTAGCCGAGCACGCTCTTGCCCAGCGCCTGACGACCTCGGAGATCTCCGTTCCCAGGGCGGATATCGTCGACAGGGATGGGGTCGTCCTGGCAACCTCGGTCGATCGTTATCACGTGTGGGTGAACCAGCAGAAGGTGGCCGACTGGAAGCGCACCCAGGGCGGCCAGGCAATTGTGGCAGGCCCCTCCGATGCCGCGTCGATCCTCGCCCCCATCTTGGGGTTGGACGAGGCCTCGCTCGAGGCCTCGCTCACGGGGGGTTCGAGTTTCACCTACATCGCGAAGGACATCACCCCCGAGACCTGGACCCTCATCCGGGCCGAGGGAATCGTGGGGATTGAGGGTGAGCCAACTTCGCAACGTATCTACCCCAATGGGGACGTCGCCGGCAACGTCATCGGATTTGTTGGAGGGATGTCCGACAGGAACGGGATTTGGGGGATCGCAGGCCTTGAGCATGCCTATGAGGATCAGCTCCTCGGGACGCCGGGTTCGCTCACATACGAGAAGGGAGGGGGAAACGTCGTCATTCCCACGGGGGTGCGGCAGGAGAGCCCGGCCATTCCGGGCCAGACGCTCATCACCACCATCGACCGCGATATGCAGTGGCAGGTCCAGGAGCGACTCGAGCAGGGGGTGAGGGAGACCGGTGCGGAATGGGGATCCGTCATCATCATGGACGTCAAGACCGGCGAGGTGTACGTGCTCGCAGATTCGAAGACCGTCGACCCGAATCACCCCGGCCAATCGGGCGCCGAGGACCGCGGGTCTCGGGCGGTCTCGGCCGTGTTCGAGCCAGGCTCGACCGGAAAGGTCATCACCATGGCCGCGGTGCTTGAGGAGGGACTCGCGACCCCCACCGACCGATTCGTGGCGCCGGACCAGTACACGACGTCGAATGGGCAGACCTTCCACGATTCTCACGAGCACGCAAGACTCAACCTCACCCTCACCGGGATTCTCGCGAAATCGTCGAATACCGGCACTGTTCAGGTGGGGGAGCGCCTCACCATTGACCAGCGCTACTCCTACCTCGAGGCTTTCGGTTTCGGTGAATCAACGGGGGTAGGCCTTCCCGGGGAATCGGCGGGGATTCTCCACGACATGAAGAATTGGGATGGACGCACCCGCTACACCGTGTTGTTCGGACAGGGCGTCTCCGTGACGGCGATGCAAACGGCTCAGGTGTACGCGACGATCGCCAATGGCGGAATGCTGATCTCCCCAACCGTCGTCTCGGGTTTGAGGTCCCAGGATGGCACGGTCACAACCGTCTCCCGGGCGGAGCCCCAGAGGGTCGTCTCCGAAGAGACGGCCGAGGAATTGATGCTCATGCTGGAATCGGTCGTTTCCGACGGGACGGGAGAGGCGGCGAAGGTGCCCGGCTATCGCATCGCCGGGAAGACGGGGACGGCGCAGGCGGCGGACGAGAACGGGGGGATGACCGATATCGTGGCCTCCTTCATTGGCATCGCACCGGCCGATGATCCGCGTATCGTCGTGTCAGTGATCCTCTATAACCCGACAAAGAAGATCTACGGTGGCTCCGCCGCCGGGCCGATATTCGCCGACGTCACCTCGGACGCACTACGGTCCCTCGGGGTGCCCCCGAGTGATTCGACGGTCACGCACTACCCTTTGACCTGGGGTTAGTCGTGGGGGAGATGGAACTTCGGCCGTCACGTCCAGAGGCGATCCGTCTCGCTCAAGTATCGGAGCGAACGGGTGCAGACCTGAAAGGATCTGGCGATGCGGTCATCACCGGGGCCACCGTCGACAGCCGCGACGTCAGGCCGGGTGACCTATTCGGGGCCCTGCCGGGGCTCAAGGTCCACGGCGCACTATTCGCGGCCGAGGCCGTCGCGGCGGGAGCGCTCGCGGTGCTGACCGACACCGACGGGGTAGGCATGACAGCCGGGTTGGGTGTGCCCCTGCTCGTCAGCCCCGAGCCAAGGATCGCCATTGGCCAGGCCGCGGCCGCGATCTATGGGGATCCGTCCCGGCGATTGACCCTAATTGGGGTGACGGGAACGAACGGGAAGACCACGACCACCTACTTCATCGATGCCGCCCTCCGTCGTACACACGCCCGGACGGGGGTACTGGGGACGGTGGAGCATCGAATCGGTGACGAGGCTGTCGAGAGCCCAAGGACAACGGTCGAGGCCCCGGCGCTTCAAGCCTTGTTTGCGCGCATGCTCGATGTGGGATGTTCGGCGGCGACGACGGAGGTCTCCTCCCACGCCGCCGCCCTCCATCGAATCAGTGGATCAGAATTCGCCGTAGCCGTCTTCACTAATCTCCAATGGGACCATCTCGACTTCCACGAGACGATGGACGGATACCTGGCCGACAAGGCTCGGCTCTTCGACCCGGGGCGGTCACGGCGAGGGGTCGTATGTGTCGATGACGAATACGGCGCTCGACTGGCCAAGCAGGTGAGGATCCCGGTCGTCACCGTCGCAACCCGAGCGGAGACGGGACCCGCGGACTGGAGGGTGGAGGGAGCAAGTATCGGCCTCGACGGGGTCGGATCGACCTTTGAGCTCATCGGGCCGGGAAAGACCCGCTTCGAGGCTTTCAGTCCCCTCCCCGGGCTCGTGAACGTCTCCAATGCCGCGATGGCCATCATTGCCGCCTCGGAGGCCGGGGTCCCTATCGAGGAAGCGATCGCGGGGGTCGCCATGGCTCACGAGATCCCCGGCCGGATGGAGCGAGTCGTCGAGAGGGGTCCCGAGGATCCCCTCGCCATTGTCGACTACGCCCACACCCCGGACGCCCTCGTCCTAGCCCTTGAGGGAGTGCGTCCGATCACCCCCGGTCGTCTCATCCTCGTCTTTGGTTCGGACGGCGACCGTGACCAGGGGAAGCGTCCGGTTATGGGGGAGATTGCGGCCCGGCTGGCCGACGTGATCGTCCTGACGGACGAGAACCCGAGGTCTGAGGATCCAGCCGCCATCCGCGCGGCCATTCGCGCGGGGATCGAAAAGGTGAGGCCCAATCTCGACGGATTCGAGGAGGTCTCTCCCCGGTGGGACGCCGTCGGAAGGGGTCTGGAACTCGCCGGCCCAGGCGACACCGTCATCGTCACGGGAAAGGGGCACGAGCCCACGCAGGAGATTGCTGGCGTATTCCATCGCTACAACGACAGGGACGCCCTCAAGGCCGCGCACGAGCGTCTCGTCAGGGCAAGGCAGGATCGCGGGGGAAGAGATAACCCGGGGAGCGGTTCATGAGAGGAGTATCTGCCGAGTGGATCGCAGGAGCCGTCGAGGGCAAACTCTCGGCGGATCCGGCGATCACCGTGACGAGTGTCGTCAAGGATTCCAGGGAGGTTGGCGAAGGGGCTCTGTATGTTGCCCTGCCGGGGGAACGGGTGGACGGGCACGAATTCGTCCATGCCGCCACGGCCGCCGGAGCCGTCCTTCACTTGGTCACCCAACCCGTTCGTGAGCCACACATCCTGGTCGGTGATGGCGCGATGGCCCTCGGCCTCTTGGCTCGGGAGTACCTCAAAGCCCTCAAGAAGACCGGTGGCCCCATCGTTGTTGGGGTGACGGGCTCCGTCGGAAAAACCACGACAAAGGATCTCCTCGCCCAGCTTCTTCCCGGGGTGGTCGTCCCCGTTGGCTCATACAACAATGAGATCGGCCTTCCCCTCACGGTGCTCAGGGCGGATGAGAGCACACAGAATCTCGTTCTAGAGATGGGCGCCAGCGGGGTCGGGCACATTGCCTATCTATGCGGGATTGCGCCTCCCGACATTGCCGTCGCTCTTGTGGTCGGCACCGCGCACCTCGGGGGGTATTCGTCGATCGAGGAGGTTGCTCGGGCGAAGGCGGAGATCGTCACGGGGCGGGCCGAGGGAGCGACGGTAATCCTCAACGCGGATGACCCGCGGGCCGCGGCGATGGCAGCCCTTGCGCCGGGAGCGATCATGTTTGGGATCGATCACGGTGATGTCAGGGCCGAGGGCTTGAGGATGGAGGCGGGCCGGGCGCGGTTCGTATTGGCCTCGGGGAGAGAGAGGGCCGAGGTCGCCCTGAGACTCGCCGGAAAGCACAACGTTACGAATGCCCTAGCGGCCGCCGCCGTCGCCCTAAGCCAGGGAATCGGGATCGACGACGTGGCGGTTCGCTTGAGCGAGGCTACAGCCATGAGCCCGCACCGTATGGACATCATCGAGCGCCTGGATGGAGTCACGATCATCGACGACACATATAACGCGTCCCCCGAAAGCATGCGGGCGGCGTTCCTAGCCCTCAAGGAGATGGCGACAGGGCGCGCCGTCGCGGTGATCGGGGAGATGCTTGAGATGGGTCCCGCATCAATCGAGGCGCACGAGGAACTGGGCACATTGGCGGTCCGACTCCGACTCGACGGCCTCGTGGTCGTTGGGGCTGGGACCAAGGCCGCGTACGATGCTGCCGTGCGGGATGGATTCGTCGGAGACGCGGTGTTGCTTGCATCCATCGAGGAGGCGGATGCTTTTCTTGAGGGCGCCCTCCTTCCCGGTGATACCGTGCTCGTCAAGTCTTCCCACGATTCGGGACTGTGGAGACTGGCAGATCGACTCGTGGGGGAGGCTCGATGATTGCAGTCGTTCTCGCCGGAGGGATTGCCCTCGTCGTGTCCCTCTTGGGCACGCCGATCTTCATCCGTTACCTCACCAAGCGTCATTTTGGGCAGTTCATCAGGCACGATGGACCCGCCTCTCACCACGTCAAGCGAGGCACCCCGACCATGGGTGGAGTCGTTCTGATCCTGGCGACGATCGTGGGGTGGTTGGGGGCAAGCGTCATCATGGCACGGCCGATCCATGCCTCCGCCGTGCTCGTCGTCGGGCTCATGGTCGGGCTTGGCCTCATCGGATTCATAGACGACGCCATCAAGATTTCGAAGGAGCGCTCCCTCGGGCTCAAGGCCCGGTGGAAGATCCTCGGCCAAGGAGCGGTGGGTATCACTTTCGGGGTGCTCGCGCTCAGATTTGCCGATTCCCACGGCGTCACGCCGGCGTCGACCAACATCTCGTTTCTCCGAGACACCCAAATCGATCTGGCCGTGTGGGGGGTGGGCCTCGGGGTGGTGCTCTTCGTCCTCTGGGCCAATTTCCTAATTACCGCCTGGTCGAACGCCGTCAACCTGACGGACGGTCTGGACGGTCTGGCGACGGGAGCCTCGATGATCTTCTTCGGCGCGTACACCCTGGTGGGGATTTGGCAAGGCAATCAGTGGTGCAAGAGTCTCGACGCCCTTCCGAACTGCTACGAGGTCAGGGATCCCGGGGATCTCGCGATCCTGGCCTCGGCTATCACAGGTGCCGCCTTCGGTTTCCTCTGGTGGAACGCCCAACCGGCGAGGATATTCCTGGGGGACACCGGCGCCCTCGCCCTAGGGGGTGCCATCGCCGGGTTCTCGATCGTGTCCCGCACCGAGATTCTCGCCGCCATCATGGGGGGGCTCTTCGTCATCGTCATGGTGTCGGTCATCCTGCAGGTGGCCGGGTACAAGCTCACCCGGAAGAGGATTTTCAAGATGGCACCGCTCCATCATCATTTCGAGCAACTGGGGTGGAGTGAGGTCACCATCGTGACGCGTTTCTGGATTATCGCTGGGCTCTTCACCGCCTCCGCGATGGGCCTGTTCTACGCCGAGTGGGCCGCGACCCTGTGAGATTCTCCGGATCCCGAGTCCTCGTCCTGGGGATGGGTGTCACGGGGAGGGCGGCGGCGACCGCCTTACGCGCCGCCGGGGCGATGGTCATTTCCATCGATCACGAGGAACCCGCCGATCATCCCGATCTTGAGGGCGTCGACCTCGCGGGCATCGACCTCGCCATTGCCTCCCCTGGCTGGTTTCCTTCCGGGGAACACCTTCTCGCCGTGCGGGCCGCCGGGATTGACATATGGAGCGAGGTCGAATTGGCCTGGCAGCTCCGGGCTCCCTCGACACCTTGGGTGGTCGCAACGGGGACGAATGGGAAGACGACGACTGTGCGGATGGTCGGGGCGATCGCGGATGCCGCCGGGCTCAGGCACGCGGTCGTGGGCAATGTCGGCGATGCAGCGGTGGCCTCGTCTTCCCTTGACCTCGATCTCCTGATCGTCGAGGTCTCGAGCTTCCAGTTGCACTACACCAGGTCATTGGAACCGCTTGCCTCCGTCTGCTTGAACGTCGACGACGACCACCTTGACTGGCACGGGGGCGCGGCGGAATACCGTGCCGACAAGGCCAAGATCTACGAGGGAACTCGGGGAGCTTGCCTCTTTCCCATCGATAGTCCCGAGATCGAGGAGATGGTCAAGGGGGCCGAGGTTGGGGACGAGTGCCGCGCCGTTGGGCTCACGCTGGGGGTGCCGGCCGTCTCCGAGATCGGACTCGTCGACGGCGTGCTGGTCGATCGTGCCTTCCTCGAGGAACGGCGCAAGGAAGACCTCGAACTCGCGGAGGTGTCCGACCTCAAGCATCTCACCGCAGGAAACGTTCCGCCCTACCTGGTGTTCAACGCCCTGGCCGCCGCGGGGCTTGCCCGGGCCGCCGGGATCGGACCCCGGCACATCGCAACCGGACTCAGAGCCTTCCGACTCGACGCTCATCGGACCGCCCACGTCGCCACCGTCGACGGCGTCTCGTATATCGACGATTCGAAGGCGACCAATACTCATGCCACGCGCGCCGCATTCGGCGCGATCCCGAAGGGCACCGCGGTATGGATCGCTGGGGGTCTCACAAAGGGGGCCGACCTCGGGTCGTTGGTACACGAGGTCTCAAGGTCACTCCGGGCGGCGGTAGTCATCGGACTTGACCCGACGCCGCTGGTCGAGGCCTTCGAGCGACACGCACCCGGAATCCCCCTGACCGTGATCTCAACGGGCGACACTGTGATGGAACGGGCGGTCAGTGCCGCCCGCGGGTATGCGTGCCCCGGGGACACCGTGCTGTTGTCTCCGGCATGTGCGTCGATGGATCAGTTCCGCGACTACGAGGATCGCGGGGAGGCCTTCGCTGCGGTGGTGACGGCCCTCAAGGAGTAGGAGGCGAGCATGGCGGTCACAAAGACCCGTCCGGTCGCCTCCGGTCGCCTGACGTCGCCCGTGGCGAGTTACTACCTCCTAGCCTCTTCCACTGCTCTCCTCGTTGTCGTCGGGCTCGCCGTCGTCCTGTCCAGCTCGTCGATCGACTCGATCAAGTATGAGGGAGACCCCTTCGCCCTCTTCAAGGCGCAGGTGGTCTATCTCGCCATCGGCGTCGTTTTCTGTATATTCGTTTCCCGCGCGACGCCGGTCTTTTTCAAGGCCCTCGGGCCGTGGATCCTCCTGGGAAGCGTCCTCGCCCTGATTCTTGTGGCCCTGACCCCTTGGGGTCGTTCGACCGGCGGAAACCGCAACTGGCTCGATTTCGGAGACCTCTCGGCGCAGCCAAGCGAGGCCGCGAAGCTCGCGCTCGCCCTCTACCTTGGATTGGCGCTATCCCACATGAGGCCTCATCTGACGACCCTCCGGGGGGCCTTGGTTCCGGCTGGGGTGGTCGCGGGTCTCGTCATCGCGTTGGTCCTCGCCGGGGGGGACATCGGTACAGCGGCCATCATGATCATCCTGGTTTCCGCCGCATTCTGGACCGCGGGATTGCCCATGAGGTATTTCGCGACCGGCACCTTGGCCGCGGTCGTGGGCCTGGGCATCCTCATCTCTCTCCGACCCAACCTGTTCGATCGGGTGACGTCCTGGTGGTCGCCGGGCTGCGATCCGACAAACGAGTGCTTTCAGGTCACACACGGGACGTGGGCGCTCGCCTCGGGAGGGGTGTGGGGGCTTGGTCCCGGGCTATCTCGGGAAAAATGGTCGTACCTACCCGAGGCCTCGAATGACTTCATCTACGCGATCCTCGGGGAGGAATTCGGGCTCATTGGCACGATCCTCGTGTTGGTGGCACTGGCGATGATCGTCGTCGCTGTGAACCGCATCGTTCAATGCCACCGCGATCCCTTCGTCCAGGTAGCCGCGGCGGCCATCGGCGCCTGGATCGTTGGTCAGGCCTGCCTCAACATCGCCGTGGTGATCGGGCTTGCCCCCGTAACAGGCGTGCCCCTTCCCCTCGTGTCCTCCGGAGGGTCTTCGCTCGTCACATCCCTGGTGGGGATGGGTATCCTCCTTGCGTTCGCTCGGGGGGAACCGGGGGCCCGCGAAGCCCTGATCGCCCGCCGCACCCGACGGACTGGGCGCGGAACTGAGCCGGTGACTGGGGCTGGTCGAGGTGGCTAGGACCTACTTGCTTGCCGGAGGGGGCACGGCCGGCCACGTCAATCCCTTGCTCGCAACGGCAGCGGAACTCGTCTCTCGAGGCCACAGCGTCGTCGCTCTCGGGACCGAGAAAGGACTCGAGGTGGACCTTGTGCCGCGGGCGGGGGTTGAGCTCCGAACCATCCCGCGCGCCGCGGCTCCCCGCCGCATCGGCGGCGACCTGTTCCGTTTTCCCGGTCGCCTAAGGCGGGCACTCAGGGAGACTTCCAGGATCGTGGACGAGGTCCGACCGGATGTGGTCGTGGGATTCGGGGGTTACGTCTCGACTCCCGTCTACATCGTCGCCCACCGTCGGGGAATCCCCATCGTCATCCACGAGGCGAACGCTCGGCCAGGTTTGGCGAATCGGTTGGGAGCGCGGTGGGCCGCTCGTGTGGCGGTCGCCTTCCCCGGGACTCCGCTTCGTGGGGGAATCGTGACGGGGATTCCCCTTAGCGCGGAGATCGAGAAGCTCGCGAATCTCAAGCAAGCGGGAAGGGCTGGTGTCATGCGCGACCGTGCCCGTGCCGCGCTTGGATGGCCGGAAGATGCGGTCGCGGCCCTCATCGTGGGAGGTTCCCTTGGCGCGGCCAGGCTCAACGGAGCCATCGCCGAGGCCGTACCCGCGATCGTCGGCCATGGGATCCACCTGATCCACCTGACCGGGCGGGGGAAGGATGAGGACGCGGAGAGGGCGTTCGGAGACTTGGCGGCTAAACATCGACGTCAGTACGTGGTCGAGGAATACGAATTGGAGATGGCCAAGGCCTTCGCCGCCGTGGACGCCGTCGTCTGCCGGGCCGGAGCGGCAACCGTGGCAGAGGTCAGTGCCCTTGGCCTACCCGCGCTCTACGTCCCGCTGCCGATCGGCAACGGAGAACAGTCCCTCAACGCCGCACCCGCTGTCGAGGCTGGGGCGGCCACCCTCATCGAGGACGCTCAGCTGACCGCATCCTCCTTGGTGCTCCGGCTGGAGGCGATGCTGCTCGATGTCCGGACGGCCAAGGCGATGGCGACCGCGGCTCGAGGGATCGGCATCATCAATGCGGCGGAGAGGCTCGCCGACCTAGTGGAGGAGGCCTCGCCGTGACGGCTGCACGCAGGCCCTCGGGGAGGGTCCACTTCGTCGGGGTGGGGGGTGCCGGGATGTCCGCGGTGGCTTACTTGATGGCGAAACGGGGGATCACCGTCTCCGGATCGGACGGCGCGGAGGGGCCCTACCTCCACGCCTTAAAGGAGGCTGGCCTCGACGTGAAGGTCGGCCACGACCCGATTCTTGTTGAAGGGGCAGCGGAGGTCGTCATCTCCTCGGCGATTCGCGAGTCCAACGCCGAACTTGCCGCCGCGCGAGCCGCAGGTATTCCGGTCATCCACAGGTCCGAGGCCCTGGTCAGGGTGATCAAGGGCCAGCGGATCGTCGCTATCGCTGGCGCCCATGGAAAGACGACGACGGCGGCGATGACGGTATGCGCGCTTCATGGCGCAGGGATCGATGCGTCCTTTGCCATCGGGGCTTCCGTGTACGGGGTAGAGGGGGCGGTTGGAGGAGCGTATGAGGGGAAGGCGGATGTCGTGGTAATCGAGGCGGACGAGTCGGACGGATCTTTCTCTGTCTATGATCCCGAGGTTGCGGTCATCACGAACGTCGAGGCGGATCACCTGGACCACTATGGGACCGTCGAAGCCCTGGAAAACGCATTCGCCGACTTCGCCGGACGGGCGCGGCTCCTCATCGCCTGCGCGGACGACGAGGGGGCCGAGCGGGTATCGGCCCGGGCCCGGGGAGCCGGAATCGAGGTGGTGACCTATGGGGCCCGGATCGGTGCGGAAATTGGCGTGACAGAGGGTGGCCTCGAGAGGAATCACGGAAGCATTCCGATGCTTCTCAAGCAACCGGGCTGGCACAATCGGCTGAATGCGGCGGCTGCGGTGACGGCCGCGATGGCCATGGGGGCCGACGCCGACCAAGCAGCCCGTGGCCTCGCCTCGTACGGGGGCACGGGGCGACGTTTCGAGCATCGGGGCACGGCGGATGGAGTCGAGGTCTACGACGACTACGCCCACCACCCCACCGAAATCGTGGCGCTTCTTGCGGCCGCAAGGGAAATCACCTCCGGGCGCATCGTCCTTCTTTTCCAGCCTCACCTGTACTCGAGGACCCGGTTGTTGGCGGAGCAGTTTGCCGGTGCCCTGACCGTTCGAGGGGCCGACGTGATCGTTACAGGGATCTATGGCGCGCGAGAGGAGCCGGAACCTGGAGTTAGCGGCGACACCATCGGCCGCCTCGTCATGCCACCCACGGGGGGAACCTTTCGTGTCATCGAGGACCTCAAGGAGGCGGCGGGCGAGGCTGTTCGACTGGCATTGACCGGAAGCCTCGTACTCACGGTGGGGGCCGGTTCCGTCACGGATGCGGCCGACTGGATTCTCGCGTTGCTCCGGGAACGTGAGGCGACTCGTGGCTAGTGCCTCGACGGGGGTGAGGACACGAAGGCCGTCTCCGTTGAGTTCGGGGCGCATCGTCGCCCGACGATTGGGGGTACTCGCCGCGGTGGGACTTGTGGTTTGGGGGGTGTGGTGGTCGCCCCTATTTGAACTCAGGGCCGAGGAGGTTTCCGTCGTGATGGAGGCGAGCCTTGTCGACCCGGCACTGGTACAGGCGGCGATCGAGCCGTTCGTCGGGACCGCTTTGCCACGACTCGACCTCGGGGCCGTCGAGGCGGCCGTGACCGCCGTCCCAGGCGTGCGCGAGGCGACCGTGATTCGGTCCTGGGCTCATGGTCTTCAGGTCGAGGCGGTCGAGAGGGTTCCGGTAGCCGCCATCGCCGACTCCGGAGCCGGGTACATCCTTGTGGATGTGGATGGGGTTGAACTTGCCTTCCTCGACTCCAAGCCAACCGAGGTTCCCGTCGTGACGGTGCCCGTTGGCGAGGACAACGCGCGGATTCTTGCCGCAGCGTTGGCGGTTGCCGGTGCTTTGCCGCCGGAACTTATGGTGCGGGTGGAGGCCGTACGGGCAGAGACCGAGGATTCCGTGACCATGTTCCTCAAGGATGGACCCAGGGTCGAGTGGGGGAGTGCCGACGACATGGATCTCAAGGTCGGGGTCCTTCGGGTGTTGCTCAATTCGGAGGCGTCGACGGTGGCAGTCATTGATGTCTCGGCTCCGACATTTCCTGTCATTCGCGAGAGGTAGGCGGCAACCCTCGAAAGGTCCCGCGACACGCGCGGCGTTCCCGGTTTTCGGGGGACGTTCGCCGTACCGTAGGCGTGGACAAACTTGACATAACTCTAACCTTCAACGAGAAGGTTAGAGTAGGGCGAAAGGGCGGTTCGTGGCCTCTCCGCAGAACTACATCACCTCGATCAAGGTAGTCGGTGTCGGTGGTGGCGGTGTCAATGCTGTCAACCGCATGATCGATGTCGGTCTCAAGGGGGCGGAATTCATCGCCATCAACACCGACGCCCAGGCACTCCTCATGTCCGATGCCGATGTGAAACTGGATATTGGACGTGAACTGACGAGGGGACTCGGCGCCGGGGCGGATCCCGGGGTCGGGCGCCGGGCGGCCGAGGACCACTCGGATGAGATCGAGGAGGCGCTTCGCGGTGCCGACATGGTGTTCGTCACGGCGGGGGAGGGCGGCGGCACGGGCACCGGTGGGGCACCAGTGGTGGCGCGGATGGCCCGGATGATGGGTGCGTTGACGGTCGGCGTGGTCACCAAGCCATTTGGATTCGAGGGGCGCAGGCGCTCGGATCAAGCTGAAGTCGGGATCGAGACCCTTCGCCCCGAGGTCGACACCCTCATCGTCATTCCCAATGATCGCTTGCTTGAGATCAACGACCAGAAGCTGTCGGTTCTCGGGGCTTTCGCGGCGGCGGACCAGGTCCTTCAGGGTGCCGTTCAGGGCATCACCGACCTCATCACGACCCCCGGACTCATTAACGTCGACTTCAACGATGTCAGGAGCATCATGCAGGGGGCGGGGACGGCCCTCATGGGGGTGAGTTCCGCCCGAGGCGAGAACCGAGCCATCATGGCCGCCGAAGAGGCCATCACATCACCGCTGCTTGAGGCGAGCATCGAAGGCGCTCACGGAGTGCTCCTCAGCGTCGCGGGTGGTTCGAACCTCGGAATCAAGGAGGTCGAGACCGCGGCTCGTCTGGTGCGGGAGGCCGCCCACCCCGAGGCGAACATCATCTTTGGTACCGTCATCGAGGATTCCCTCGGTGACGAGATCCGCATCACCGTCATCGCCGCAGGGTTCGATGGAGGGGCCCCTTCGATACGGCGTCAAGCGGGGGCGCTCGCTCAGGTCGATGGTGCGAAACCCCGAAAGGCTTCGGCCAAGGTGCCGGTCGACGCCCTCATTGACGCTCCGATGAGGCGCTCAACTCCCCAGCCCGAGGTGAGCGAGGCCGACGAGACGGAAGTCCTCAGGGTTCCCGGTGGCCTCTTTGAGGAGGAAGAGCTCGATATACCCGACTTCCTGAAGAGGTAGGGCCAATGTCGAGCCCCCCCGTGCTCGATGCGGGGCTGCCGGTGAGGGCCTTCTTCACCACCCGTCATGGTGGCCTGAGCAAGGCACCCTACGATTCGCTCAACCCCGCGGATCACGTGGGGGATGATCCCGGAGACGTCGAGGCAAACCGAGCCCGACTCGATAGCCTCGCGAGTTCGCGGGTGGTGTACATGTCGCAGACCCATGGAAACCGGGTCGTGACCGTGAAGAATCCGGAGGAGGTCCACAACGCGGATGCGATCGTCACGCTGGAGCCCGGCCTCGCCCTCGCCGTCCTTGTGGCCGATTGCGTGCCTGTCCTCGTGCATGACTCTGGATCCGACGCCGTTGGGGCAATCCATGCCGGTCGAATGGGTGTTGCCCTGGGGATCGTAGGGACCGCGGTGACGAGGTTGCGTGAGGTCGGAGGCCAGCGATCGGGGCGGCTGTCCGCGGTGGTGGGTCCCGCAATCTGCGGGGGATGCTACGAGGTGCCAGGGGAAATGAGGGAGGAGGTCTCCAGGGTCGCTCCGGAAGCATGGGCGAAGACCACCTGGGATACACCGTCGCTCGACCTCCGAGCGGCCGTGTGCGCGCAACTGGAGAGGGTCGGGGTGGACGAGGTTCGTGTGGTTGGCCCCTGCACGAACGAGAGCGAGGACCTGTTCTCTCACCGCCGTGAAGGCGTGACCGGAAGGATAGCGGGGATCATTCGGTGCGAGATGACTGCTCGCTAGCCGTACCCGGCCGCTACGGCCATTGCGGAATACACCTGGGAAGGGCGTGTCGGTCCTGGCTTGGCAAAGCCTGAGACCTATCGTGATGTGACGGATGTGATTTCTGATAAGGATCGAGGGTGGCATGGGCGCACTGCACAAAGCGATGGTGTACCTGGGTTTTAGCGCGGATGAATACGGTGACTACGACGGCTACGACGACCCAGACGATCGCAACAGTCGTCTCGCTCCCGTCACGCCGTTACACGATGTCAACCATCCGCGGTCGCCCTCAAGGGGCCCTGCTCCGTCGCCGTTTGGCTCCGCGCCCCCGACCGACCTCAGGAAGATCCAGTCGGTCAAGCCACGCATATACAATGACGCCCTCGTCATCGGGGAGGCCTTCCGCGAAGGCGTCCCGGTCATCATGAACCTGACCGAGATGTCGGATACCGAGGCGAAACGGCTCGTCGACTTCGCTGCGGGACTGTCCTTCGGCCTTCAAGGATCGATCGAGCGCGTAACGGCGTCAGTGTTTCTCTTGTCGCCGGCTCACGTCGAAATCGAAGTAGAGAACGAGCTTGGCGAATCGGAGCGCGGCCTCTTTAATCAGAGTTAGGCGACCATGCCCATCGTCGTTGGCATCCTGCAGATTGCGTTGTTGATCTTCGTCGTCCTTCTATTTGGCCGGGTGACCATCAATCTCATTACCCTCTTCTCCCGCAGCTGGAGGCCCCGTGGAGTGGTTCTACTCTTTGTCGAGGGGGTTCTGTCGGCGACGGACCCACCCGTCCGGTTTGTTCGGGCGGCCTTGCCGCAGATCAACCTGGGAGGCGTACGTCTGGACCTGAGTGTTTTGGTTCTGATGATCCTTGCGACGCTGGCGATCAATGTGTTGTCGCTCGCATCATGAGACCGGCAAGGGGCGTGTGTCGTAGTATGAAGTGCTCGAAAGGTCGAGGAATCCAACAGTGAACGAGCGAGGACGGTAAGCGCCATGGCACTGCTCACGGCCGACGACGTGAGGGAGAAGCAGTTCTCCAAGACGAAGTATCGTGAGGGCTTCGATCAGGACGAGGTCGACGACTTCCTCGACACCGTCGCCGACACCATCGATCAACTCACCGTTGAACGTGAGAGCCTTCGTGGGCAGGTTAGCGGTTTTGAGGCGCGCGGTCCCGCCGAACTTTCGGCCGAGTTCCTTCGAGCCGCCACGGATTCCGCCAACCCACCTTCGCCGCAGATCATGCTGGCGATGGCGCAGAAGCTTCATGACGAATACGTGAGGTCAGGTCAGGAGGAAAGGGAGAGGATAGTCTTCGACGCCAAGGCCGAGGCGGAACGGATCCGGACGAGAGCCGAGCGCGAGGCTCAGAATCGCCTCCAGAATCTCGGCACGGATCGCGCCGACCTGGAGCGGAAGATCGACGACCTTCGCCGCTTTGAAAGGGATTACCGCGCCCGGCTCAAGACCTACCTTGAGAACCTCCTTGGCGATCTCGATCATGGGACCGGCAAGGATCGGATGCCCAACATGCTGCCTACCCTCTAGCGGCGTTCGTTGCCATTTCCGTGGATTCCAACTAAGATCACGTAGCCATTGACAGGACGAGGAGAGTCATGACGAGTCCCGACCTCTCGATCATCGTGATCGATCCCACTTCCATCAGGCCATCGGACGCCAAGGCACTCCCGGTGCGCGAGGGCGACGAACCATGGAAGGTCATGGAGTTACGGGGCATCGTCAAGGTGCTCAACTCGGACATCGCGCGCCTCACAAGCGAGGTCGAGACAACCGAGGCGGAACTCGACGACCTGCTGCACACAGCGGAAGGATCGGGAGACGATCAGGCTGATGCCGGATCGACGGCGCTCGAACGTGAACAGGAAATGTCGATCGTCCAGAACACACGCGAGATGCTCGAGCAGAGCGTCGACGCGCTTCGCCGGGTTCAACACCATCAGTATGGTGCCTGCGTCATCTGCGGAAAGGGGATCGGTAAGGCGCGCCTCACAGCGTTCCCTCGCGCTACGCACTGCGTGTCGTGCAAGCAGCGCGAAGAGCGCCGATGAGGGTACGTCTCGCCGTTTGGTTGGTGGCTCTTGCCGTCTGTGTGATCGACGAGGCGACCAAGTGGTGGGCCATCAGAAGCCTCGGCGATGGTCACACTGTCCCGATCATCGGGTCCCACCTCAGTTTCAAGCTCGTGTACAACGAGGGGGCCGCCCTCTCCTTCTTCGGCGGCTATGGAGTGGCCATCACGATCTTCATGATCCTGGTCATGACGGTTCTGCTGTGGCTACACGGCAGGGCCGTGGGCTTCTTCGGGGTCGCGATCTTCGGCATGGCTTTAGGTGGGGCGATGGGCAACCTCATCGACCGTTTCTTCAGGGGTGAGGGTTGGGGGCGTGGTCCGGTCATCGACATGATCAACTACAGCGACTTCTTCATCGGCAACGTGGCAGATGTCGCCATCGTCTGTGCGGCGGCCGCGACCATCGCAGTCACGTGGACGGGGACACCGATGCTGAGGCCCCGAGACGCATCGGAGGAGAGGGAAGGGAAACCGGAGGAGGTTTCCTCCAGGTGAGCGAGAGGTGCTCGTTTCCGGTCCCAGAGGGGCTCGTGGGCGAACGCGCCGATGCGGCTTTGGCGAGGCTCTTGGGGATCAGTAGAACCAAGGCGGCGGACCTGCTCGATGCGGGGGTAGCGACCGTGAACAGCCAGGTCCTAGGAAAATCGGATCGGCTCGGCGACGGGATACTTGAGGTTGAGATTTCCGATGCTCCCGGACGGGACGCGGAGCCTTCCATACCGGGGGGCCTTACCATCATCTTCGAGGACGAGGACCTCATCGTCGTCGACAAGCCCGTCGGGGTCGCCGCCCATCCGTCTCCGGGTTGGACGGGGCCGACGGTCATCGGCGCACTCGCAGCGGGCGGCCTGACCCTTGCCGCCCAGGGGGCCGCTGAGAGGCAGGGGATCGTCCACCGGCTGGACGTGGGAACCTCGGGGCTCATGGTTGTGGCAAGGTCGGTTGACGCCTATCGCGGCCTGAAGAAGGCTTTCAAGGACAGAACGGTCGAGAAGACCTATCACGCCCTCGCCCAGGGTCACCTCGATCCCACCAGCGGCACCATCGACGCCCCGATCGGTCGCCACCCCACCGCCGACTATAGGTTCGCCGTCACCTCCGAAGGGCGCCCCTCGGTGACCCATTACCAGGTCCTCGAGATGATGCCATCCGCGTCCCTCCTCGAGATCCTCCTGGAAACTGGCAGGACGCACCAGATCCGGGTTCACATGAGCGCGCTTCGCCATCCCCTGGTGGGAGACCTGACCTATGGGGCGGATCCCACGCTTGCGGCCCGCCTGGGGCTCTCCCGTCAGTGGCTCCACGCACAGCGCCTGGCCTTCACCCATCCGGTCACGGGGAGACGGGTCGAGGTCGAGAGCCCGTACCCGGATGACCTTGACAGGGCGCTCGACGTGCTCCGGGGCGAGGGGGCCTTGTGAGGGCCGTTCGGGTGACGGCCAAGCCCCTCAGGGCCCAGAACCTGGGTCCAAAGTCCCGTCATGCCTGACCCCAGCGGAGTAGCGTGACCCCAGGATGTCCCGGTCCCCTAGGATTGGGGCGTTGTCGCGCTAGCCCGACTCACCAGAAGGAGTCCTGATGCACCTGCCAACGGCGGCGGAAGGCGGACCGATTGCGGCCGTCTTCGGGAGTTTCGAAAACACTAGCCTTTGGGTCATCCTCGGCATCTCCGTGGTTGCCCTACTCTTCGCCTATCTACTAGTGCGCGAGGTTCTGGGGGCGAGCGAGGGCTCCCTCAAGATGAGGGAGATCGCAAAGGCGATCCAGACGGGTGCGAAGGCCTATCTCCGGCGTCAGTTCAAGACGGTCGGGATCTTCATCGCGATCATCATGGTCATCCTGTTCTTTGCCCTTCCCGTGTCGGAGCAGGCGACCCATTCGGACATGATGATCAGGGTCGGGCGTTCCATCGCCTTCGCCCTCGGTGCGGTGTTCTCGGCCGTGACCGGATACGTGGGTATGTGGCTCGCCGTGCGGGCGAACGTACGAACCGCCCAGGCGGCCAAGGAGTCGGGTCTCCGTAGGGCGATGAGGATCGCCTTCAGGGCCGGGGGAGTGGCCGGGATGTTCACGGTCGGCCTTGGTCTCTTCGGGGCGACCGCCATCCTGTTGATCTACAAGGCCGACGCCACGGGAGTGCTGATCGGATTCGGATTCGGTGGCGCCCTCCTCGCCATGTTCATGCGGGTGGGCGGCGGAATCTTCACCAAGGCCGCAGACGTCGGGGCCGACCTCGTGGGGAAGGTCGAAAAGGGTATTCCCGAGGACGACCCGAGGAACGCCGCCACCATCGCCGACAACGTCGGCGACAACGTCGGGGACTGCGCGGGAATGGCCGCCGACCTCTTCGAGTCCTACGAGGTGACGCTTGTCGCGTCCCTCATCCTGGGAGCCGCCGCCTTCTCCGGGTCGCCCTCCGGCGCGATCGTTGGGGTCATGTTCCCCCTGTTCGTCCGAGCCATCGGGGTCCTCACCTCGATCATCGGGATCCTTGCAGTGACCCCGAGGAGCGACGAGGAGCACGGGATGAAGGCCATCAATAGGGGCTTCTTCTTCTCAGCCGCAGTCTCGGCGGCCGCCGTCTTCGTCGTCGCGCATTTCTACCTTCACGACCTGAGGCCGGCCTACGCCGTTCTCCTTGGCCTCATGCTCGCCGGTACCATTCAGCTCCTGACCGGGTACTTCACCGAGGTACGATACAAGCCCGTCAGCGAGGTCGCTGAGGCGACCAAGACCGGCCCGGCGACGACCATCCTGAGCGGCTTCGCCATCGGCCTCGAGTCGACCGTGTGGGCCATCCTGACGGTTGCGGCCGTCATCTTCGCCGCCTTCGTCCTCGGGGACTCGAACGCCGAGGCGCTGTACTACATCTCCCTGAGCGGTATGGGGATGCTCACGACCGTCGGGGTCATCGTGTCCATGGACACCTTCGGCCCCGTCTCCGACAACGCCCAGGGCATCGCGGAGATGTCCGGGGAGTTCAAGGGCAAGCCGGCGAAGGTGCTCAACAACCTCGACGCCATCGGCAACTCGACCAAGGCCATGACGAAGGGCATCGCGATCGCGACGGCTGTCATCGCGGCGACCAGCCTCTTCGGTTCGTTCGAGACGGCCCTATCGGATGCAGGGTTTGACTTCCAGGGCATCCGGGTCGATCGACCCGACGTCCTGTGCGGCCTTCTTGTCGGGGGGGCCATCGCCTTCCTGTTCTCGGCCCTCGCCATCCGGGCGGTCGAGCGGGCGGCGGCTCAGGTGGTCGTCGAGGTGCGGGAGCAGTTCCACTCCCATCCAGGGATCATGACCTACAAGGAAGCCCCGGACTACGCCCGCGTCGTGGACCTCTGCACGAAGACCTCGCTTCGGGAGTTGATGACCCCGGGCCTCCTCGCGGTCCTCAGCCCGATCATCATCGGATTCTCCATCGGGGCCGAGGCCCTCGGGGCCTTCCTGGCTGGCGCCATCCTGACGGGCCAGTTGCTCGCCGTCATGCTCTCGAACTCCGGGGGTGCCTGGGACAACGCCAAGAAGCACATCGAGGACGGGCACTTCGGGGGCAAGGGCTCCGAGGCCCACAAGGCCGCGATCATCGGGGACACGGTGGGAGACCCCTTCAAGGACACCGCCGGACCGGCCCTCAACCCCCTCATCAAGGTAATGAACCTCGTCGCCCTCTTGTCCGCACCGGTCATCGTCACCATGTCCGACAACACGACGGCCCGGATCTCCGTTGCCGTCGTCTCGACCGTCATCGTCGCCGGGGCGATCTGGTACTCCAAGTCGCGCAAGCCGATCGACATGGCGACCGTCCTGACCACGCTGGCCCCGAAGAAGAAGGTTGGCCCCAAGGCTGGCCCGAAGGCCACCGCGAAGGCCAAGGCCGCAGGATCGGCGAAGGCTGGCAGCGGTCGAAGTTAGGACCCTTCGCGCCTGGGGGGCTGTGGCCATGTGTGAGGTGATCCAGGCAATGTCGCCCAAGGAGATCAACGAGGCCATTGCGTTTCGCGAGGCCGTCCTTGGTGAGGATGGCGGGCGCGAGTCGGTCGGCAGCGACGCCAGCGACCTAGACCCGACCACCGTCCACCGCTTCGTGCGAGACGGCAGCGGTTCCTTTGTCGGCGTAGGGCGGCTCGTGGCCCCTATCGTCGTAGAGAAGGGGAAAGAGGTGATCGAAACGAACTCCACCATCGGGCCGATCGTCGTGGCGGAGTCTGCCCGCGGACGGGGGGTCGGGCGTGCGATCCTTTCCTTCTTAGAGGAGGAGGCCCTCGCGTCATATGGGCGAAACGGGGTTGTTCGTGTCGAGGGTTGGGTATCGAGCCACGTCGCGGAGGGGGCGGGGCCCTTTGGGTATACGGTCCGTGAGGGAGAAATGGCCGATCGGCCCCTCTCGAGGGGGGTGTTTCGCGACGTTTCGGTAGGCACAATCGGCGACGCGCTGGAAGGACCCCCCACGGCGTGAAGGGACAAGCCTAGAATCACGTCCATGCCCTCGAGCGATTTCGTCCATCTTCACGTTCATACGGAGTACTCGATGCTTGACGGCGCGGCCCGGATAGGTGATCTCTTCGAGGAGGCCAATCGTCAGGGTCAAGCCGCGCTCGGGATGACGGATCATGGCTACATTTTTGGGGCGTATGAGTTCTGGTCGAAGGCGCAGGCTGCGGGTGTCAAGCCCATCATTGGGATCGAGGCCTACCTGACTCCCGGGACGGCCCGGGCCGACCGGACAAGGGTGAGGTGGGGCGATGGCGCCCAGGTGGGGGACGACGTCTCGGCGAGTGGGGCATATACCCATGTGACAATCTGGGCGCGAGACAACGAAGGCCTTCACAACCTCTTCCGGATGGCGTCTCTCGCGTCGCTCGAAGGCCAATTCTACAAACCCCGAATGGACCGAGAGCTTCTCAGCCGCTACGTCCGTGGCCTGATCGGCACAACGGGTTGCCCTTCGGGGGAGGTTCAGACGAGGCTCCGGCTTGGCCAGTATGTCGAGGCGCTCGCCGCGGCCCGCGAGTTCCAGGACATCTTCGGCCGGGAGTACTTTTACGTCGAGGTCATGGATCACGGCCTCGAGATCGAGAGGAGGGTGGTCGAGGATCTTAGACGCATCGCCAGCGACATCGGAGCGCCGTTTGTCGCGACGAACGACTCCCACTACACGCGAATCGAGGATGCCCCCGCCCACGACGCCCTCCTATGTGTCCAATCGGGTTCGACACTGGAGGATCCCGGGCGATTCAGGTTCAGCGGCTCCTCGTACTACATCCGTTCGTCTGAAGACATGCGGAGGACCTTCGAGGACTTCGACGGAGCCTGCGACAACACCCTTCTGATCGCCGAACAGTGTGACGTGTCCTTCGACACCTCCGCGGACTACATGCCCCGGTTCGCCTGCCCCCCAGGGGAGGACGAGCACTCATGGTTCGTCAAGGAAGTCCAGCGCGGACTCAAGACCCGATACCAGGGTGGAATCTCCGCCGCAGTGCAGGAGCGCGCGGACTTCGAAACCGAGGTCATCACCGCGAAGGGCTACGCCGGCTACTACCTGGTGGTGGCCGACTTCGTCCGCTGGGCCAAGGAGCATGGCATCCGCGTTGGGCCGGGGCGCGGTTCAGGGGCTGGATCGATGGCGGCCTATGCCCTGCGCATCACCGACCTCGACCCGCTCGTCCATGGGCTGTTCTTCGAGCGATTCCTGAACCCGGAGCGCGAGACCAAACCAGACTTCGATATCGACTTCGACGAGCGTCGTCGGGGAGAGGTCATCCGCTACGTCACGGAGAAGTACGGCGAGGACAAGGTCGCTCAGATCGTCACGTACGGCACCATCAAGGCGAAGCAGGCCCTCAAGGATGCCGCAAGGGTACTCGGAAAGCCGTTCTCCGTGGGGGAGAGGCTGACGAAGGCATTCCCCGAGCCGCTTCAGGGCAGGGACATGTCCCTCGGCACAGCATTCGACAAAACCAACGAGCGATACGGCGAGGCTCAGGATTTTCGTACCCTCATCGAGACCGATGCTGAGGCCAAGGAGACCCTGGATCTCGCCATTGGGCTTGAAAACCTTAAGCGGCAATGGGGGGTACACGCAGCGGGTGTGATCATGTCGAACGAACCCTTGATGGACACCATCCCCATCATGCGCAGGGAGCAGGATGGGGCGATCATCACCCAGTTCGACTACCCCACCTGCGAGGCCCTGGGGCTTGTCAAGATGGATTTCCTCGGACTACGAAACCTCACCCTCCTCGACGATGCCCTGGAGAACATCGTCATGAACGACAAGCCTCCCGTCGTACTGGAGGACCTCCCCCTCGAGGACACAGCGACCTTCGAGATGCTGGGCCGGGGAGACACCCTTGGGGTGTTCCAACTCGACGGTATGGCGATGCGAGGGCTCCTCCGGCAGATGAGACCCGACTCGTTCGAGGACATTTCCGCCGTACTTGCCCTGTACCGGCCGGGTCCCATGGGGGTGAACTCCCATACGAATTACGCCCTCCGCAAGAACAAGCAACAGCGGATCAATCCCATCCACCCCGAACTGGAAGAGCCGCTTCGGGAGGTGCTCGGTCCCACCTACGGCCTCATCGTCTACCAGGAGCAGGTGCTCAGGGTCGCTCAGATCGTCGCCGGGTACTCCCTCGGCCGAGCCGACTTGCTCCGAAAGGCCATGGGGAAGAAGAACAAGGTGGTTCTCGATAAGGAATTCGAGCCCTTCAGCGCGGGGATGCGCGAGCGAGGCTACTCGGAGTCCGCGATCAACGCCCTGTGGGAGGTCCTGGTCCCCTTCGCGGACTATGCCTTCAACAAGGCACACACGGCCGCCTACGGGGTCCTCAGCTTCTGGACCGCCTACCTCAAGGCCCACCATCCGACGGAGTTCATGGCCTCTCTCCTGACTTCCGTCGGCGCGGACAAGGATCGAACGGCGATCTACCTGACCGAGTGCCGCCGTATGGGAATCACCGTCCTGCCCCCGGATGTCAATGTGTCCCGTCCTATGTACACCGCCGTCGGTGGAGATATCCGCTTCGGGCTCACGGCGGTCAGAAACGTCGGTGCCGGGGTGGTCGACGACATCATCCGCACCCGTGAGGAGAAGGGGGCGTTCACGTCCTTCTCTGACTTCCTCGAGAAGGTTCCGGCATCCGTCTGCAACAAGCGGACGATCGACTCCCTAGTGAAGGCGGGGGCGTTCGATTCCATCGCGGTGAGCCGCCGCGCGTTGTGTGCCATCCACGAGCAGGCGATCGATGCCGTGGTGCCCGTCAAGAAGCAAGAGGCGACGGGGCAATTCGATCTCTTCGAGCAAACCCCCGGGGCGGGGCCTGGGGTCTCCGTCATCGTGCCATTGATCGATGAGTGGGATCGCAAGACCCGTCTCGATTTCGAGAGGGAGATGCTCGGGCTGTACGTATCGGATCATCCCCTCAAAGGGTTGGAGCATGTCCTCAAGGGGGAGGCCAGCCACCAGGTGTCGCGTGCGAACCCGGCGCACGGCATCAGCGAGGGCGATCAGGTGACCTTCGCCGGCCTCATCACCAACGTCGATCGAAGGATCGCGAGATCGGGGAACGCGTATGGAATCGTGACCCTTGAGGACCTGACCGGCGAGGTGGAGATCTCCTTCTTCGGGAAGGTGTACGACCAGTACTCCGGTGACCTGACGGGGGATGCTGTTCTTACGATCAAGACCCGTACCAGGGAGAAAGGGGATGGAGGCCTCCAGTTCAGCGCCATCGAGGTGAAGGTTCCCAACATTGCCCCGGAGGATACGACGCCGATCTTCATCACCCTGCCCGCCAATAGGGTGAGCCCCGGCCTCGTCGATCAGGTCAAGGACATACTGCGCTCCCATCCGGGAGTGGTTGAGGTGAGGATGGTCCTCACCGGTCGTGAGAAGCCCGTAGTGATGCGTCTGGACAACGAGTTCAGGGTGACGCGCTCCAGTGCCCTCTATGGCGACCTCAAGGCTTCCTTGGGGCCCTCGTGCCTCTCAACCGAGGCCCCGGCTCCCGATCGGAAGGCCGCGGCCAGCTGAGGCAGGCCCTCGACGGGCCCCTTCAGACTGTGCCGCCTTCAGGCCGTACCGCCTCTAGCGTGCGGCCGCCTCTGGCGTGCGGCCGCCTCTGGCGTGCGCTGTTTCTGAGGGCGTCACCTTTAGACTAAGGGCGTGCTGAATCGGATCGACCTCAGGGGGCGCGGCCTCGGCGTTCGTGAGTTGCTCGCCGTCGTCCCACGCGCCAAAGAGGACGTTTCCGATGCCCTCGCCATCGTCGAGCCGATCATCGCCGATGTTCGCGTCCGTGGTGGGGAGGCCCTTCGCGAGTACGCTCAGCGGTTCGATGGGACAACCCCCACGCACCTGCGCGTCCCGGTGGGCGCAATGGCGGCGGCACTAGAGGCGCTCGACCCCACAGTGCGAGTCGCCTTCGATGAGGCGATCCGTCGGGTGCGGGTATTCCACGAGGCGACCGTGCCACTCCCGGTGACCGTAGAAATCGCTCCAGGAGCGCGCGTCTCGCAACGGTGGATTCCCGTCCGCCGTGTGGGCATATATGTGCCTGGCGGTCTCGCTGTTTATCCGAGCTCGGTCGTCATGAACGTCGTGGCCGCTCAGGCTGCGGGCGTCACATCCATCGCCGTTGTGAGCCCACCCCAGGCCACCAATGCCGGGCTTCCCCACCCGACGATCTTGGCCGTGTGCGCCCTTCTGGGAGTAGACGAGGTATATGCCGCCGGGGGGGCTCAGGCGGTCGCGATGCTCGCCTACGGCGCCATGGACCTTGGGGAGCCGCTGTGCGAGCCCGTCGACGTCATCACGGGGCCCGGCAACAGGTTCGTCACGGCGGCGAAGAGGGCGGTTCGGGGAGTGGTCGGCATCGACGCTGAGGCCGGCCCGACGGAGATCGCCGTCATCGCCGATGCCGGAGCGGACCCCGAATTGGTGGCCTCAGACCTCGTGAGCCAGGCCGAGCACGACCCCCTTGCAGGCTCGGTTCTCATCACCGACTCGGAGGAACTCGCGAACGCGGTCGACACGGCGACCGACCGCCGCGCTACCGCCACGAAGCACGCCGTGCGGATCAAGGAGGCCCTCACGGGGATGCAGAGCGCGATCGTCCTGACCGACGACCTCGACCAGTCCATCGCCGTTGCCGACGCCTACGGCGCCGAGCACCTCGAGATACACACGGCCGATGCCGCCGATGTGGCCGCCCGCATCTCGTCGGCGGGCTGCATCTTCGTGGGACCGAACTCACCCGTGTCGCTCGGCGACTACATCGCCGGTTCTAACCACGTGCTACCGACGGGGGGAACCGCACGATTCACCTCTGGGCTCAACGTTACGTCGTACCTTCGTGCAGTTTCCGTGGTCGAATACGGGGCAGATGCGCTCGCCGACGTCGGGGACGCCGTGGTGGCGCTTGCCAATGCGGAGGACCTTCCGGCCCACGGCGAAGCCATCCAAGCGCGTCTAGAACCCTAGGCTCCATGGCAAGCGAACGTGCGGCATCGCCGCCCCGACGGCACCTTGTCACCCTGCTGGGTCCGGCATTCGTCGCCGCCGTGGCGTATGTCGACCCCGGCAACGTCGCCGCGAATGTGACCGCTGGAGCCCAGTATGGTTACCTACTCGTCTGGGTTCTCGTGCTCTCGAATGGCATGGCCGTCATCATCCAGTACCTTTCGGCCAAGTTGGGCCTGATCACAGGAAGGGCCCTTCCTGAGCTTGTAGGGGAGAGTCTTTCCCGTCGCTCGCGGTTGTTGTATTGGGCGCAGGCAGAGCTCATCGCGGCGGCGACAGATCTCGCCGAGGTGATCGGTGGGGCGATTGCCCTCAATCTTCTGTTTGGCCTGCCCCTGTGGTGGGGTGGCCTCATCGTCGGCGTCGTGTCGCTGTTCCTTCTGGCCGTCCAGTCGCGGCGTGGCCAGCGGTCGTTCGAGTTCGTGGTGATCGGGCTCTTGCTCATCATCACCATCGGTTTTGTCTCCGGACTCTTCTTCAGCGGCGTCGAGTGGTCGGAGGCTGCGTCCGGATTGATGCCGCGTTTCGAGGGCACCCCCACCGTGCTTCTCGCCGCGAGCATGCTCGGTGCCACGGTGATGCCGCACGTCATCTATCTCCACTCCTCGCTCGTTTGTGACCGCCACGGCAGGGAACTCGACCCCACACGACTGCGGCGCCTGCTCCACGCGACCCGTCTGGATGTTTGGCTGTCGCTCCTGGTCGCAGGTTCGGTGAATATCGCGATGCTGCTACTGGCGGCGTCGAGCCTTAGGGGAGTGGAGGGGACGAACGCGATCGACGGCGCGCATTCGGCGATCTCGCAAGCGCTCGGCCCGGGTATCGCTTTGGTTTTTGCGGTGGGGCTACTTGCCTCAAGCCTGGCCTCGACATCGGTTGGGTGTTATGCGGGCTCTGTCATCATGTCCGGGCTCCTCAAGAAGCACGTGCCGCTTTTAGTTCGCCGGTCGGTGACGCTGCTGCCCGCCCTCGCGATCCTCGTCGTCGGGATCGATCCCACGTGGGCACTCGTTTTAAGCCAGGTGTTTTTAAGCATTGGCATTCCGTTCGCCCTGATCCCCCTCGTGGTGTTCACGAGCCGTCGGAGCCTCATGGGACGTCATGTGAACAGGGTTCCTTTGAAGGCGGTGGCGTGGACGTTCGCGGGGGTGATCATCGCGCTCAACGCCGCGTTGATTGCCCTGGTCCCCTTCGGCGCTCACTAGACTTTCCGCATGGGACTGCCGCTCCGACCCGAGTTGCGGGGGCTGACGCCGTATGGCGCGCCCCAACTAGACGTGGCCGTTCGGCTGAACGTCAACGAGAATCCGTATGCGCCCCCGCAGGACGTGGTCGACGCCATCGCGTCGGCCGTTCGTAAGGCTGCGGAGGGCCTCAACCGGTACCCGGATCGGAACTTCATCGGGCTTCGCACCGACCTCGCTGCCTACCTGGCCCACGAGTCGGGAGCTGGCTTCCTTCGGTTTGAGAACATCTGGGCGGCGAACGGATCGAACGAGGTCATGCTTCACCTGCACCAGGCCTTCGGGGGACCCGACCGCACGGTGCTGACCTTCACCCCGACCTACTCGATGTATCCGGAATACGCGCGCGACACCGCGACGACGTATGCCACCCTCGCTCGGCGGGACGATTTCACCATTCCCATCGAGGAAGCCTCGGCGGAGATCGTCTCACGTCGACCAAGCCTGGTGTTGCTCGCTAGCCCCAACAACCCGACCGGGACCTCACTGTCCCTAGACGATGTTGCCGCGTTGTGCGAAGCGGCAGAGGCGGTGAAGGACGGGTGTGTTGTCGTCGTCGACGAGGCATATGCGGAGTTCCGGCACAGGGGAGTCTCGAGTGCCCTGACTCTCCTCCCGGACATCCCCCACCTTGCGGTGGCCCGAACCATGTCAAAGGCGTTCGCCTTAGCCGGCGGGAGGCTCGGCTACCTCGCGGCCTCACCCGAGATCGTCGAAGCCTTGCGCCTCGTGCGCCTGCCGTATCACCTGAGCGCCGTGACTCAGGCCGTTGCCCGTGCGGCGCTCGCCCATGCGAGCGACCTTCAGGCCCAGGTCGATGCGATCCGCGTGGAGCGGGACGCAACCGTGGAGTGGCTCCGCGAGGAGGGGTACACGGTCGCGGACACGGAGGCGAACTTCGCGCTCTTTGGTCCGATTGAGGATCGTGAGAAGGTATTCGAGGACCTTAAGGAGCGGGGCGTCTTGATCCGCGTCACGGGTCCAGAAGGATGGCTGCGCGTGTCGATCGGCACGCCTGAGGAGATGGCGCAGTTCCGCGCCGCGCTACTGGAGGTGACGCGATGAGCCCTACCAAGGCTTCCCCACGGCGGGCCCGCATCGAGCGGAAGACGTCCGAGTCGAACGTTTTTGTTGAGATTTGTCTCGACGGGACGGGAGCCACGGACGTTTCCACGGGCGTCCCGTTCTATGACCATATGCTGACGGCGTTTGGCAAACACTCGCTGATCGACCTCACGGTCAAGGCGACCGGCGACATCGAGGTCGACTCCCACCACACGGTTGAAGACGTCGCCATCTCCATCGGGGAGGCGATCAAGAAAGCTCTCGGCGACAAGGCGGGAATCTCGCGCTTCGGGGCGGCCGTCGTGCCGCTGGATGAGGCGCTCGCCCAAGCGGTCATCGACGTGTCCGGCCGCCCGTACTTCGTACACGAGGGGGAGCCCCTTGGTCAGGCCACCCACCTCATCGGCGGTAACTTCGCCGGTTCGCTCACGGGCCACGTGCTCGAATCGATCGCTGGCCACGCTGGCATAACGCTCCACATGAGGGTGTTGGCCGGGCGCGACCCACACCACATCGTCGAGGCCCAGTTCAAGGCGCTCGCGCGGGCGCTCCGGGCAGCCGTGGCGCTCGACCCACGGGTCACGGACATCCCGAGCACCAAGGGCGCCCTGTGACGGGTGAGGCCGAGGAGACGCCGGGCTTCCTCGTCCGCGACACCGTCGCGTTGATGACCCCGATCTCCAATGCCGATGTCCTCGCCGCGATCTGCGCACTCAACGGGTGCCGGTGCGACGTAATCGAGTTCAAGCAGGGGACGCTGGCCGTCATGGTCGACGACAGGGAGGGACTCGCCGATCGTGCGGCCGCAGGAGTGTCGACCTTCACGAAGGAGGCCGTGCTCCTGGCGATGGAGCGGCGCGATGGGCTCCTGACGGTGGTCAGGTGGCAGGGCGGGAAGCGGGGGGAGGAACTCCCGCCTGGGCTTGCGCTCGATCGTGCCCCCGAGGCCGTCGTCGCGCTCATGTCCGGGGCGATGACGATGGAAAAATTCTTGGCGCACGTCCCCGACAAGGTCCACTCTGGGAGGATGGGTCGGTGGCGCGCGTTCTGGCGGCTCCGGAGGCTTGCCCGCCAGGGGCGCCGCGAACAACGGGACGTTGGGCGTTGACAGCGCCCCGGTAGAATCAGACCCGTGGCCTCACCCCTCGTTTGTGTGCTCGACTACGGTTTCGGCAACGTCCGGAGCGCCGTACGGGCGGTCGAGGAGGTTGGGGGGACGGCGGTCCTGACGGCGGACCCATCCATTGCGGAGAAGGCCGATGGGCTGATCATTCCAGGCGTGGGCGCATACGCCGCGGTCATGGCCGGCCTCAATTCGGTTCACGGCGATCGGATCATCGATCATCGGCTGGCCGGCGGGAGGGCGGTGCTGGGTGTCTGTGTGGGTCTCCAGGTGATGTTTGACAAGGGAATCGAACACGACATCGAAACCGCAGGGTTGGGACAGTGGCCCGGAGTGGTCGAGCGGCTCGATGCGCCCGTCGTCCCGAACATGGGGTGGGCCGAGGTCGAGGTTCCCAAGGGTTCCATGCTCTTTGAAGGGATCGAGGGCGAACGGTTCTACTTCGTCCACTCCTACGCCGTGCGCGAATTCCCCCTTAAGCCCGAGCCCTCAGGGCGGCTCGCCCCGCCCCTTGTCACGTGGTCGGAGGCGGGAACTCTAGATCGCCACGACCGCTTCGTTGCAGCCGTCGAGAATGGACCCCTCAGCGCGACTCAGTTCCACCCGGAGAAGTCCGGCCCGGCCGGGCTCCGCTTGCTCCTCAACTGGCTCGCGACCCTCTAGATACAAGGATCCTGATGACCGACTCCCCCGAGAGCCCCCGTCTTGAGCTCCTGCCCGCCGTCGACGTGGCCGGTGGGCAGGCCGTCCGCCTCTTCCAGGGGGAAGCCGGCTCCGAGACGTCGTACGGGGACCCCCTCGCGGCCGCGTTGGAGTGGCAGTCCTCCGGTGCGGAGTGGATCCACCTAGTAGACCTCGACGCGGCCTTCGGGCGCGGATCGAACGCCGAACTCCTCGCAGCCGTCGTCGGAGCCGTCGACGTCAGGGTCGAGATGTCCGGCGGGATCCGCGACGACGAATCGCTTGAGCGCGCCCTTAGTACCGGATGCACCCGCGTCAACCTGGGAACGGCCGCGCTCGAGGACCCCGAGTGGACGGCCTCGGCTATAGCCCGATTCGGGGAGAGGATCGCCGTCGGCCTGGACGTGAGGGGTACGACCCTCGCCGCCCGCGGTTGGACCCGAGAGGGCGGTGACCTCTGGGAGGTGCTCGCCCGCCTCGATGTCGTCGGTTGCGAACGCTATGTGGTCACCGACGTGACGAAGGACGGCACCCTCCAGGGCCCCAACCTCGGGCTCCTTGCCCAGGTATGTGCAAAGACCCCTGCCCCAGTCGTCGCGTCCGGGGGGGTCTCGTCTCTCGAGGACATCGCCGCTCTCAGAGGGCTCGTTTCTGAAGGGGTCGAAGGCGCCATCGTCGGCAAGGCCCTCTACGCGGGGGCCTTCACCCTGCCCGAGGCTCTCGACGTCGCGGGTCGACCGTAGGTCAAACGCTCACCAAGGCGTAGGGACCGCTAGTAGTCGCAGGATGGTCCAATAGGAGTCGAGTCGGCTAGCGCATCGCGGATGATTGACACCGGGATGATGTAGCCCCACTTGGTAGCGTCCTCTCCCGCATACAGCACGCCGAAGACCTCACCGTCGGCGTTGTAGGCCCCCGAGCCAGATGATCCGGGTTCCGCCGCTGCGGATACGACGAAGATGTGGTCGGCGTTGTCCAGGTTGTCGTCGGCACGTTCCTTGACCAAACCGGTGGAGGTAACGAGTTCCTCTCCGAGGGGGAAGCCGACCACCGTCACGGTGTCTCCCAGTTCGGGGTCGTCCTCGGAGAGGGGAACGTAGTGCTCGAGGGTTTCAACGGTGGTGATGATGGCGATATCGGCGAGCGTGCTCGTCGAGGCCGAGGCAACCTTGAGGTCCCGCCCGTCCGAGGTGGTGAGGGCGAGGTCCTCGTAGTTGTCGACGACATGCCGATTGGTGATGATCGTGTGATCATCGATCGCGAACCCGCTTCCCGTCCCGAAATCCTCGCAGCCCGAGTTTCTTACCCTCACCGCGGCCTGTTCGGCCGAGGTGAATCCGTACTGGCCGTCGGCGACATCGATCGGGGTTGCCGACGGATCGACCGAGGGAATCCACTCCGTCGGGCCGGGATCGGGCGCCCCGGGGATCACGCCACATGCCGTGATCAGGAACGCGGTAGCGATCACTGGGATGGCGCATTGACGTCTTCGCATCGCGTTACCCCTCGTCCTCGGCCAGGAGGTCCAAATAGAGGGCATGCGCCTCCTGGCAATACGCATTCAGGTCGGATTCGACGGCCCTGATGCTCCAGAGGTAATAGTCATACCGGTGCTTGATCACGTCGATGAGTTCTTCCCTCTCGCGGACGCACTCGGCGAGGTAAAAGGCGGTAAACCCATAAAGGATGAAGTTGTCCTGCGCCTGGGCACGGGTGTTCGCGAGATCCCCGATTGTGGTGACGTTCTCTTCCGCCGCACTCGCCAACTTCTCGGTATCGGTCGACAGGGTCTCAAGAGAGGCCTGCTCTTCGGCGAGCGTTATCGAGAGTTCGGAGACCGTCGATCGAGCCGAGCGCGCCTCGATGAACCAGAGCGTCCCGACAAGGAGCGAATAGGCGGTGCCGAGGCCAACGAGGGAGAGGATCGCAATGATGAGAGGCCGTCGAGAGAAGGTCATGGCATGACACCCCCGGGGAGCAGTTCCTCGAGGTCATTGAGGGCGGCCGTGCACCTCGCATTGGTCTCTGCCTCCTGGGAAGCAAGGCTCGAGGCCGACTGCACCCACAGGGAGGCGATGAGGGCCCGACGATCGATCGCGCACGCGTCGAGGCGCGCGGCGATGTCCATCACTCGATCGGCCTGGAGCAGGACGGGCTTGGACTCCGACGTGAGTTCCTCGATTCGGACCGATCCGTCGTCGATTTGTTCTGACAAGATGGCCTGCGCCTCTTCGAGGGCCTGCGCGTCGGCGCGGATGTCGGCAATTTCTAATCCCAGGCTTTCCGCCTCCGCTCGCTGCTCAGATACGTCTTCGCGCCAGGCGACGATGCCAAACCACACCGCCACGTTGGCACCGGCAACGAGGAGGGCAAGGAGCGCGACGAGGATGTTTCTTCGCGTTAGCACACCGTCACCTCAGGGACTAGCGTGGGGGGTTGTTCGAGCAGTGTCCGAAGTGTGGAGACAGGGATGAAGAAAGACTGCGGAATGTCCTCGCTCGTTCCATAGACGACCCCGACGATCTCTCCGTCGGAGTTGAGGACCGGAGAGCCGGACATGCCCGCCTCAAGAGACGCAGTCGCTCCAAATGCCGGACCGATGTCGGGGTCGACGTCCTCGGGGTTCGTCGTGATGACAACCGCTTTCAGGGTCGTCAGTCGGCCGCCACCGGGATAACCGACGATCGTGACGGCATCGGCCACGGCCGGGTCGGATTCGGCCAGCGAGCCGACCGTAGTAAGGGACTCCGTGACCTGAACGATCGCGAGATCGGCAATCGTAGTTGTTCCCGTGGCCGTGGCCTCGATGGATTGGCCGTCGTAGGTTGAGACCTCGAGGCGCCTCGAGCCCTCGACGACGTGGCCGGCTGTCACCAGGGTATGCTCATCGACGGCGAATCCCGTGCCGATGACGAGCGTCTCGCATCCAACGTTTCGCACCCGAACGGTCATGCGCTGGGCGGCATCGAAACCGTCGGGGGACAGGAGCGAGGAGTCGAGGCTCTGAGAGGGGGACGCCGAGGAGACGAAGTCGGTGGGGTATGGACCCGGGGGGAGTGGGACGGCGCATCCGGACATCAGGAGAGCGACGAAGCCGACCGCAAGGGTAGATCGCATTGCTACTCCGTCAACGCACTCTGGAGCGTGGCGTTCGCGCTCTGGGCGGAATTGCAGAGGGTGTTGACGCTCGCCTCGTAGGCGGACAGATCTTCCGGGTCCCATGCACCCGGATCCTTAAGGTACCCCACGAGCTTTTCGTGTTCATTTACACAGTGGTTGAGGGCGAGGGAGACCGAGCCGCCAAGGGCCGAGAGTTCCTGATAGAGGGCGATCTGCTGTTGCGAGTAGGAGATGTCGTCACCTGCCTGGGCCTTTTCATCCGCTAGTTCGATCACCCGTTCCTGTGCCGTCTCAAGTTGTTCGGTGAGCAGGTCGACATCGCTCTGTTTTTCTACGATCTGGTCCCTGGCATCGGAGAGGCGCTGGCCGAGGTCGTATGCCTCCGTCGAGAGCGCGTCGGCCCGATCCTGCCACTGAGCGTTGATGACCCAAAGATAGATCGATAGGCCAAGAGCTACGACGGCCAAGCCCGCAGCGCCGCCCGCCAGGAGCCTCCACCGCTTGCGCTCGGAGAGGGGGATCCTGTCCAGGATGTTGGTCGCGGCAGTGACGGGGGTGAGGACCGTTGTCTCCTCATTCGCGCTGGTGTGTCGAAACGTGGCGGTGTTCGTCGTTGGGGGAAGGGGGATCCGAGCCGTGGCTCCGGTCATGGGCGTGGAGGGGGGATCGGGCACAAGGGGCGGTGGTGGTTGGGGCGGTGTGGTCATGACTCACCTCCTGTGTGCCGTTCTCCAGACCTAGCAAGCAGGCTACCGGGCATGATGCTATTCTTGCGTACTGACCGGCGACGGGTCACCCGTCGCGCACAAGTGGAGTCCACCTCCCACCCTTGGCCTTCGGGGCACGGGTCATGGTTAAGGCGATATCGCCTTGGCTCGGTGGCCTCTGCTCGTGTCTGGGCAGGGGCTTTTTCCTGTTCGACGGCAAGGGCGAAAGAGGAGAGGACATCATCGAGCCGCGCATCAATGAGCGTATTCGGGTGCAGGAGGTCCGACTTGTCGGACCCGCGGGTGAGCAGGTCGGCATCGTTCGCATCGAGGATGCGCTGAGGCTGGCTCAGGAGGCAGATCTCGACCTCGTCGAGGTTGCTCCGGAATCCCATCCCCCGGTCGCGAAACTCATGGACTACGGGAAGTTCAAATATGAGGCTGCGGTCAAGGCCAGGGAGGCGCGACGCAACCAGTCGAACACAGTTGTCAAGGAGATTCGGTTCCGCCTCAAGATTGACGACCATGACTACGCCACCAAAAGGGGGCACGTTGTGCGTTTTCTCAAGGCGGGGGACAAGGTGAAGGTGACGATCATGTTCCGAGGACGCGAGCAGTCGAGGCCCGAAGCGGGCCGTCGGCTTCTTCAGCGTCTCGCGGACGATGTGGGAGAGCTCGGCATAATCGAGCACGCCCCGGTGCAGGAAGGCCGGAATATGTCGCTCACCCTTGGCCCGACGAAGAAGAAGGCAGAGGTCAGGGATGAGGCACGCCGCGAACGGGAGGCGAAGCTCGCCCTCGAAGTGGCCGAGCGCGTCAAGCGAAAGCCGACGAGGGCGACGCCCGTCAAGGTGAATGCGGCCACGAAGGTCGCGGCGAAGGCGGCCCCCAAGGCGGCCCCCACAGCGGATCAAGAAGATGTTGCCCAAGAAAACATGAAAGAGGAGTGACGACGAATGAGCCCCAAGAACAAGACCCACTCGGGAGCAAAGAAGCGCTTCAGGCTCACCGGGACGGGCAAGGTCATGCACGACCATGCCATGAACGTCCACAAGTTCCAGGAGAAGTCGTCGTCTCGTAAGCGCCGGGTGTCCCTCGATGCCGTGCTCTCCGCCCCCGACTCCAAGAGGGTCAAGAAGCTTCTGGGCAAGTAGCCCCCAAACACACAAGGAGTAACGAAGTGGCACGCGTCAAGAGGGCTGTTAATGCCCATAAGAAGCGCCGGACGATCCTCAAGCAAGCGAGCGGATACCGTGGCCAGCGGAGTCGGCTGTACCGGAAGGCGAAGGAGCAGGTCTCGCACTCGCTCGTCTATGCTTACCGCGACCGCCGCACCCGCAAGGGGGACTTCCGCAAGCTCTGGATCACGCGGATCAACGCCGCGGCCCGCGAGAACAACATCACCTACTCTCGCTTCATTCAGGGGCTCAAGGAGGCGAAGGTGGACGTCGATCGGCGCATGCTCGCCGAACTTGCGGTCAACGACCCCGCGGCATTCACGGTGCTCGTCGGTGTGGCCCGCAAGGCCCTCCCGAAGGACGTCAACGCGCCAGCCGCGTAAACAACTATGACGTAGACAGAGATGACCCCTTCCGCGAGCCCCGGCCTTCCGATCACGCTCTCGAATCCAAGAGCCGAAAGGATAGTCAAGGTCCGGGCTCTGGCGGGAAACACGGTTCGTCGGCGCGAGGGCCGGTTTCTCGTCGAGGGGCCTCAGGCCGTTCGTGAGGCCGTGCGCTTCCGGGCGCCGTCGGTCCGGGATGTCTACCTGACGTCAGACGTTGCCGCTCGACATCCGGAGATCCTCGCCGAGGCCGTCACGGCCGGGTTGCGTATTCACGGGTGTACCCCAGAGGTGGTGACCGCGATGAGCGGCGACGCCCAAGGGGCGCTCGCGGTTGCCACCGTGGCTCCGTCGATCCTTGGGGATTCCGTTCGTGAGGGTGCGCGACTTGTGGTGATCCTGAGCAACGTACGGGACCCAGGAAACACGGGCACGATCGTTAGGGTAGCGGACGCCGTCGGGGCGGACGCCGTGATACTAGCGGGCGAATGTGTGGATCCATACTCACCCAAGGTCGTCCGTGCGAGCACGGGAAGCCTTTTCCACGTTCCCATCGTGACGGGGGTCGTGCTGGAAGACGCGATGACTCGGGCTCGCGAGGCGGGACTCGGGGTGTTCGCGGCATCGGGATCGGGCGTGGAGGACCTCTTTTCGCTCGCCGAGGCCGTCGACGCCCCCCTGGCCGGTCCCATCGCGTGGGTTTTTGGAAACGAGGCCTGGGGGCTCTCCCCTGACGAGATTGCCTTTGCCGACCGGTCCGTGCGGCTGCCGATCCTTGGCCGAGCCGAATCCCTCAACGTCGCTTCGGCGGCATCTGTGGCACTCTATTTTTGTGCGCACGCGCAACAGCGGATATCAGGAAATGCGGAATAGGGGAATGCTGGCTAGGGGAATACAGGGGCGCGGGGGGTCCGGATGAAGGGACCTTCGCGGAAGAGGGCCGTGTGGGACCCAGAGAATAGCCCTCGTTTCATCATCGTTGGCGCGACGATCCTAGGAATCCTCGCTCTGCAAATGGCGGCCGTCATCGTTGCCGGCATCGCGACGCAGCGGGACGCCGGAACCGCGTCTCAGGACCTGTTCCGATACGTCGGCGATGCCACCGTCGAGAGGGTTCTTCGATTTACCGAGCCAGCCGCGAACCTTACCCGTGAGATTGGGGCATCCGCCGAGAACGGTGAATTGCCTGACGACTTGATAGAGGTCGAGGATTGGATTTTCGAACGATTCCGCCACAGGAGTGGCGTCGCCGGTATGTATATCGGATATCCGGATGGCTCCTACGTTGCGGTGAACAGGAAAGCTGAGGGGTACGAGGCAAAAATCATCGCCATATCTCCCGAGAGGAAGGTGACGATCGAGCAATACGACGCTGGCTTCCATCTCCTGTCATCCACGGTCGACCCCACGGACGAGTACGATCCGCGCACCCGTCCCTGGTACCAGCTTGCAGAGGCGTCGGCCCATCTCACGTGGACCGATCCGTTCCTCTTCTTCGGATCCGAGGAGCCGGGGGTCTCGGCGGCATTCCCCGTGCGTGAGGGGGGTTTGCTCACCCTCGTAGTCGGCGCCGAGGTTCGGATCGAGGACCTCACCACCCTCCTTGCCGAGCTTCCGCTCGGAGACAGCGGAGAGGCCTTCATCCTCACCGACGGGCGCACGATCGTCGCGGCGCCGCCTCAGTATGCGGAGGAGATGATGCCTGTCGATGGCGGGAGCACCCTAGCGATCCCGGCGAGTTCCCTGGGCCTGCCTGATTCCAGACCGGCGGGACTGTCAAACGAATCACCGGAGGCCTTCGGTGCGGATGCCACTCACCTCACCCTTGAACGCCTGTTTCCAGACGATTCCGGGATTCATTGGACCCTGTACTTGAGGGCGACCGAGAGGGACCTCTCGGCGGGCCTCGGCGGCTTCCAGGGCATCATGCTGCGGCTGACCCTTCTCATCGCTGCCCTGGTCCTCGCGGCCGCATACTTCTTATACCGGCTTCGTCACCCCATCGGGGTGCTTTCAACCCGCGCGGGTACGGACGAACTAACCCGAGTGGCAAATCGTCGACGCTTTCTGGAACAGGGGCAGGCCCTTGTGCGATCGGCTCTCGAAGACGGTGAGCGTGTGTGTGTCGCCGTCTTCGACCTTGATGGGTTCAAGCGTGTCAACGACACCTTCGGGCACGGGGTGGGGGACGAGGTCTTGAGGGTTGTGGCGTCTGTTCTTGTCGGGTCCAGCAGGGAGAGGGATCTCGTCGCGCGGCTCGGCGGCGACGAGTTTGCCGTCATCAGACGGCTGGCCAGGGGGGCGTCTGCGGAGGCCGCCGTCGAGAGAATCCGTTCCCATGTGGATGCCGTGCTTGCGTCGCGGGGTGAGGAGTGGGGGCCCGTGGGGATCACGGCGGGCTTCACGGAAAGCGACGAGAAGGACCGGAATCTTGGGGAGTTGGTCCACGAGGCGGATGAGGCCCTCGTCAAGGGTAAGGCCCGACGGAAGGGGACGACCAATCCCGATCGTCGGATCGCGCACCCGAAAGGCGGGTCTTCGGCGCGTGATCGCCGATAGACTTTCGCCGTTACGTCTAGCCCAGGAAAGGCTCGCATGGCCGACGTCTCTTCGCTTCCCCCGCCCACCGGGCCGCGATACCCCGGTGTTCCGCCAAGGGGAGTGGCGGAACCTCGTGACGATAGGGATGTATTCGCGGCACCTGCTTCCTCCGAGTCCGGGCGCTCCAGGCCCACGGTCCTACCGGCCCCCCAGTTTCCGTCGGGGCTTCCGCCATTCCTCGCTGCCATCGGCCCCGGTTCCACCGATATTGCGATCCTCGATGTGCCTGGTGCCGCGGAGCCCGTGACGCTCGTAGGGCTCGATGGCGGGGATGTCAAGCTCTACGTTGGCCAGCGCCGGGGCAGGGTGGAGTCGTTCTCGAACGGGGCCATCGTAATTCCCATGCTTCAAGGGGGGGTGTTGCGCCTCAAGTACACGGAATCCCTCATCGGCTATCCCGTTGTCAAGTTCCATGGCCAGGTGATCTACAGGGCCAAGAAGCCCCCCATAGGAGACCGGTTCACCATCCAAACCATGCGATTCATGCCGCTGCTCATTGGCCTCATCCCCGGGTATTTTGTGGGCCTGTATAGCGCGCAGTGGGTCGCGGGAATGGTCAAGCGCGGGGAGCCGCTTGCCATGCGGCGCGTGCTTCCCCTGTCATTGACCCTGGGTGTGGTCTTCTTGGGCGCCCTGCTGATAGCGGTGAGCGTATTGGCGACCGCGTAGCAGTCGAGGTAGAGCCCCCGCCGTCCCGGTAGACTTTCCGCGACAACCGGCCCCGAAAGGTTTGCATGTCCAGCGCAGACGTCCTCTCGCCGCTCGACGCGGCTGCCGTCGAGAGCGCGGTCGAGGCTGCGGTGGCGGACATCGCGGGAGCGGCCTCGCTCGAGGTCCTCAAGGAGGCCCGGCTCGCCCATACCGGAGACAAGGCGCCCCTGACCCTCGCGAACCGCGCCATCGGAGGGTTGAGCGCGGAGGACAAGGCGACGGCTGGCAAGAACCTAGGCGCGGCGCGTGCCCGCATCGGAGAGGCGCTTGCGGCCCGTCAGGCCGAACTCGAGGCCGACCGCGACGCCCGGGTGTTGGTTGAGGAGGCCGTCGACGTCACGCTCCCGGTGTACCGGACGCCGCGCGGCGCCCGGCACCCAACTGAGACGCTCCAGGAGGAGATGGCCGACGTGTTCGTGGCCATGGGGTGGGAGGTAGCCGAGGGTCCCGAGGTCGAGACGGAGTGGCACAACTTCGACGCCCTCAACTTCGACCCCGACCACCCGGCCCGCGAGATGCAGGACACGTTCTTCATCGACCCACCTGACTCGGCCCTCCTGCTTAGGACCCATACGTCGCCCGTCCAGGTGCGCGCCCTCCTCGAGCGCGACCTGCCCATCTACGTCGTATGCCCGGGGAAGACCTTCCGCACCGACGAGCTCGACGCCACCCATACGCCCGTCTTCCACCAGATCGAGGGCCTAGCCGTCGACAAGGGCCTGACCATGGCGCACCTCAAGGGGACGCTCGACCACCTCGCCCAGGCGATGTTCGGGCCCGATGCCAGCACCCGGTTCCGCCCGTCGTTTTTTCCGTTCACGGAGCCGAGCGCAGAGATAGACCTCACCTGCTTCGTCTGCCACGGGAAGGACGCGGCCTGCCGGACGTGCAAGGGCACCGGCTGGATCGAGTGGGGCGGCTGCGGAATGACCCACTCGAACGTGCTCAGGGCCGCCGGGATCGATACCGACGTATACACGGCGTTCGCGTTCGGGATGGGCATCGAGCGGACGATGATGTTCCGCCACGGGGTCGCCGACATGAGGGACATGGTCGAGGGCGATGTGCGGTTCACTCGCCAGTTCGGGATGGAGGTCTAGATGCCCTACGTTCCGCTTACCTGGTTGGGGGAGATCGTCGATGTCGATAAGGGCTCGACGGCCGAGGACGTGGCCGCCGCGCTCGTCAAAGTCGGCCTCGAGGAGGAAGGCGTTCATGGTTCCGGCGTGACCGGCCCGCTCGTCGTCGGCCGCGTGATCAGCGCCGACAAGGAGACCCACAAGAACGGGAAGTCCATCCTGTACTGCCGGGTCGACGTCGGCCCCCTCAACGATCCGAAGACGCCCGAGTATCCGGCAAGCCGCGGCATCGTCTGCGGGGCGCACAACTTCGGTACGGGTGACCTCGTGGCCGTCGCGCTACCGGGGGCCGTGCTACCAGGCGACTTCGAGATCACCGCACGCAAGACCTATGGGCATGTCTCCGACGGGATGATCTGCTCGGAGCGGGAGTTGCGCCTCGGCGATGACCACTCGGGGATCATGGTGCTGAGTAGTCCGACAACCGGGCCGCGGCATGGGTTCGACGCGGCGGACCTCAAGCCGGGGCAGGATGCGCTCGCCCTCCTGGGCCTCGGGGAGCAGGCGCTCGAGATCACCGTGACGCCTGACCGCGGGTACTGCTTCTCCATGAGGGGGGTCGCCCGCGAGTACTCGCACTCGACGGGGAACGCCTACCGCGACCCCGCGAAAGCCGTGAAGGTGGCCCCTGCGACGGGGTCTGGATTAAAGACGGCCGGGTTCCCCCTCGAGGTGGACGATGCCGCACCCATACGGGGTCGCGCGGGCTGCGACCGGTTCGTCGCGCGGCTCGTCCGTGGCGTTGACGCCTCCGCGCCCAGCCCAGCGTGGATGCAGAAGCGACTCGCCCAGTCCGGGATGCGTCCCATCTCCCTCGCCGTCGACGTGACGAACTATGTCATGCTCGAGCTCGGCCAACCCCTCCACGCCTACGACGCCGCGAAGGTCGATGGACCCATCGTCGTCCGTCGGGCCCACAAGGGGGAGAAGCTGACGACCCTCGACGACGTCGAGCGGGAGCTTCACCCCGAGGACCTCCTCATCACGGACTCGCCCGGGTTTGCGAACGGCGCGGGAAAGAAGGGGGGCCGCATCCTGGCCCTCGCGGGCGTCATGGGCGGCGCGTCCTCGGAGGTGTCCGAGATGACGACCGACCTGTTGATCGAAGGGGCGCACTTCGATCCGGTGACGGTCGCGCGGACGGCCCGGCGTCACAAGATCCCCAGCGAGTCGAGTAGGCGCTTCGAGCGGGGTGTGGATCCCGAGATGGCGCCCGTCGCGGTCCAGCGGGTCATCGACCTGCTCGTCGAGTTCGGGAGTGGGGTTAATTCAACGCCGGTGGCCGATCCCGAGGCGACGGACCTCAACAACGTCCCCAAGCCCATCGCCATCTCGATGCCCACCGAATTCCCCGACCGCATCGTCGGCGTCGAATACGCGCCGGGCGAGGTGCGGGCGACCCTGGAGGCGATTGGGTGCGGGGTCATGGAGAAGGGCGAGACCCTCGCCGTCGTGCCCCCCAGTTGGCGCCCCGACCTTCGCGCACCCATCGACCTGGTGGAGGAGGTCGCGCGACTGCACGGGTATGAGGAGCTGCCGTCGGTGCTCCCGGTAGCGCCTCCCGGGCGGGGGCTGACGCACTCTCAGAAGGTGCGGCGCGCGGTGGCGCGGACGCTCGCCGAACGTGGCCTGACCGAGGTGCTGACATACCCGTTCATCTCCGAGTCCCGGCTCGACGACATGCTTATTCCTAAGGTTGACGGGCGGCGCTCGCTCGTGCGCCTCGCAAACCCCCTCGACGAGGGGAAGCCGTTCCTCCGGACCGCGGTCTTGGAGACCATTGTCGACGCCGTGTCCGTCAATGTGTCCCGAGGGATCACGGACCTTGCGATCTTCGAGGTCGGGCGGGCCTACCTCAACGAGGGGACGGGGGTGGCCCCGTCGCCGGACGTGACCAAGCGGCCGTCCGATGTGGAGGTGGCCGAACTCGACGCCGCGCTCCCGCATCAGCCGCGTCACGTCGTCGGGATACTCGCCGGTAACCGTCAGCGGGCGTCGTGGGATGCTCCGGCGGTGCCCGTCGACTGGACGGATGCCGTGGCCGCCGTGCACGAGGTCGCACGGGCCGCCGGAGTCGAGTTCGACGTGTCGCCGGGGGAGACCATGCCCTTCCACCCGGGCCGCACCGCGAAGCTGACCCTCAACTGCGGGCCGGAGAACGCCGCGCAGGTGGTCGCGTTCGCGGGTGAGCTTCACCCGAAGGCGATCGAGAACCTGGGGCTGCCGCATCGGACGTGCGCGTTTGCCATCTCACTCGACCCGATCATTGAGGCCTCGGAAGGTCTGGTCGTCCGGGCCGTTCCCGTCCGGACGCCGCCGCTCGCGAAGGAGGACTTCGCGTTCGTGGTGGACGACGCGGTGACGGCGGGGGAGTTGGTCGCGACCGTCCGGGAGGCCGCGGGTGATCTGCTTGAGGAGGCGCGGGTCTTCGACGTCTACGTGGGCGAGCAGGTGGGGGCCGGAAAGAAGTCAATCGCCCTGACCGTGACCCTGCGCGCCGCGGACCATACTCTGACGGCCGAGGAGATCCTCGCGGTGCGGAATGCCATCATCGCCGCCGCCGAGAGGGCCCACGGGGCGGTGCTCCGGGCATAAGCACAACAAGCTGGATGGACGGTATGTAGTATCGTTCATTCCCATTCGATATGGGCGTTTCGCTAGACTCGCACCGTTGAGGGTTGCTTCGATGGTGCCGGGGGTGGTGGATGGGTGTGCTCACAGCCGGAAGGGCTGGTGAACTCCTTCGGGCGATTTCTGAAGCCTCGCGGGCCGACGAATCGTCTGCGGCATCCGTTGTTGAACGCTTTGTCGAATTGAGGGAGGGTACCCTCGCAACGCTCGGCGCGAGGAGGCACCACTTGCTGATGGGGCGTCGCGGAAGCGGGAAGTCGACCCACCTATTCGTATTGCGTCGGCAACTGCAGGAAAAAGGCACCTTCGCGGCTTACATCGACATGGAGCGCTTTTCGCGCCGAGACTATCCCGACGTACTGATAGAGGTGCTTATCGCGCTGATCAAAGCCTCCCAAAGGACTCTTCGACGCCAGCATGTTGTAGATGACTTGAAAACGTGGAGACTCGCGCATCGAATTCGCAAACAGCTGCAAGTTCTTTTACGCGATGCTCAGTTTGTAAGACGGCAACTGATTCGAGGGAAATCGACTGGCACGAGCAGTGAACTAAACGCGGGTGGATCGGCGTCGATTGGAGGGGTTGGACTCACATCCAGCATCGGCAGAGCGTCACGGAAGCGTTCAGACTCTCTTGAGTTTTCCGAAGTTGAGGTGAGCAAGATTCAGCGATTGCGCGAGTTGGTTCCACAAGTGTCTGAACTTCTGACGCGATTGTCAGTACGCTCGGAAGGCGGATATGCACTAGCGTTCTTTGATGACTTCGGCTACGTAGCACTTTGTGACCAACCAGCCGTACTTGGATACCTCAATCAGGTCTGTAAAGGTACCGGATTCTGGCTCAAGATTGGAGTGCTCGGCTCTCGTCTTCAAACGATTGGCCCCGGCGACCCGCCGGAGGGGGTCACGGTTGGTCAAGACATAGACGCGCTGTCACTGGACGTCACCCTCGACGAGTTCGCTACAGCGAAGTTGTTCCTAGAGAGCCTGTTCGAGGGGATCGCTGGCGAATTGGGAGTGACTGCTTCGGAACTATTCGCAGTCGAGGCGCGTGAACGATTAGTTCTCGCGTGCGGTGGGGCGGTCGCGCGCGACTACCTCACGATCGTCGGCCAAGCGATCGCAGAAGCACTCGAAAGAGCGAAGAAGAAGGGGAAGTCCGCGCGTGGAGAACCCATTCGGATTACGGCTTCTGATGTCCAGAAGGTCGTTAGTGATCGGATCGCGGACAAGGAAGCAGAAACTCTCCGATTGGACGGTGGCCACGACAGACAACAGCTCTCGGAGCGTTGGCGTGACGTTTGCAGTTTCGTTGACGAAACGCTAGACAATCCCGCTTTCGTTCTTGTCGAACAGGCAAGACTTGAAGGAGACAGCTGGGGTCGAGAAGTCCAGCAACTTGAGGCTCTGAGGCTGTTACATCGCATCCGAACCACTACCCCCAATTCCCCGAATTGGCGAGGTCGAAGGGTCGTTGTGTTCATGCTCGATCTTGGACAGGTCGCGCGCGAGCGCATGCGGAGTAGAAAGATCCCCAGGTTCTGGGAAAACGAGAATGAGTTTGACAAGTTACGCCGCGCAGAGTGGGTCTATTCGCATGATTGGCGCGACTCGCAAGTGAACCGTAGGAATCGTGCTCGCGCGCGAATAAAGGGTCAGGGTGAACTGAGCCTAGACAACTCATCGTAAGAGACGAGTCGATCTCGGAACCCAGAATGCGCATTCGGAGATGACTGTCGGTAGTGCGGTGACGGAATGCTTCGTTCATAATTCGTGCCGGTGAGGTGATGCGGATGCGTCCTGTTACCGTCGTCGTGTGCCTGATCTGACTCCGCAGCCACCCGAGACGACTCGCCTCTACCGTCCGACTGGGCAGGCTGAGCGCGACCTTGTCGCAGCATCGGGTTGGCGCGAGTGGCCGTCACGATTGCCGGAGCAGCCGATCTTCTATCCCGTGCTCAACGAGTGGTACGCGACGAAGATCGCCCGCGAGTGGAACGTCCCGCGCGGAGGTGTCGGATACGTCCTGGCCTTCGACGTCTATGACAAGTTCCTAGCGGAATTCCCTGTCCAGCAGGTCGGAGGCAAGGACGTGCTCGAGTTGTGGATCCCAGCGGAGAGGCTTTCCGAACTCAACGCCAACATCGTCGGGACGATTCGAGAGATCGCGAAGTACAGCGAATCGCCGGATTCTTAGGGGTAGCAGACATCAAAGAATGCAGTGGGCCAACCCCGCGGAATAGGCTCAGGGAGTGGCGGAACTCCGGGCTGTCCAGGCCGACATCACGACCCTCGAGGTCGAAGTCATCGTCAACGCCGCCAACTCGTCGCTCCTGGGTGGCGGGGGAGTGGACGGGGCCATCCATCGGGCGGCAGGGCCGGAACTCCTCGAGGAGTGCAGGCTCCTGGGAGGCTGCGAGACGGGGGAGGCCAAACTGACGAAGGGCTACCGGCTACCCGCGAAGCACGTCATCCACACCGTCGGTCCCGTCTGGCACGGCGGCACGAAGGGTGAGCCTGAGCTCCTGGCCTCCTGCTACCGACGGTCCATCGAGATCGCGGGCCAGCACGGCTTCCGCTCGATCGCCTTCCCCAGCATCAGCACCGGCGTGTACGGATACCCTCCGGCCGAGGCCGCGGTCGTCGCGGTCCGGACCGTCCGCGAGACCCTCCCCTCGGCCCCCACGCTGGAGGAGGTCATCTTCTGCTGCTTCTCCGCAGAGGCCCTTCACGAGCACGAGAATGCCCTGGCCGCCGGGTAGGGCCACTTCTTTCGGGCGAGACGGCGCCGTCTGCTAAGGTTCTGACGTCACTCCCCCCAATCTTGGAGGTTTAGTCAGCGTGCCCGCGATCCGGTTCCTTCGATCGCAGTTGCCCCGGTGGTCGCCCCGCCAGGTCCTCCGCCAAGGCTCGGTCCGGCTCATCATCCTCGCCCTGGCCATCGGCACGGCCGCAGGTTTCGGCTCCATCCTCTTCCGCTGGCTCATCACTTCCGTGACCCACCTGTTCACCGGCACCGACGACTATGCCGGAACGACCGGACATCCGGGTCACCCCTGGCTTCCCTGGCTGGGGCCAGCCTTCATCGTCCTGGCCCCCGCCGTCGGGGGCCTGCTCTACGGCCCCCTCGTCCACCGCTTCACGCGCGAGGCCAGGGGTCACGGCGTGCCCGAGGTCATGTACGCCGTCAACAACCGCGGAGGCCGTATCCCCGGGCGGGTCGCCGTCGTCAAGACCCTCGCCTCGGCCCTCACGATCGGCTCGGGCGGGTCGGTCGGACGCGAAGGCCCGATCGTTCAGATCGGTGCCGCCTGCGCCTCGACCATCGCCCGATGGGCCCGGGTACCCGAATCCCGGCTCAGGACCCTCGTGGCCTGCGGCGCCGCGGGCGGGATCGCCGCCACCTTCAACGCCCCCATCGCGGGCGTCTTCTTCGCCCTCGAACTCCTCCTCCTCGACTTCGCCGCCTCCTCCTTCGGCACCGTCGTCCTCTCCTCCATCACCGCCGCCGTCATCGGCCGGGCCTTCCTCGGCGACGAGCCCTTCCTCGCCCTGCCCGAGTTCAGCGTCTCCTCCCCATGGGAGTACCTGCTGTACGCCCTGCTCGGGCTGTTCGCCGCCATTGTCGGCGTCACCTTCATCAAGGTTCTGTACGGCACCGAGGATTTCTGCACCAAGTTGTGGAAGGGCCCCGAATGGCTGCGCCCGGCCGTCGGGGGGCTCTTCCTGGGCCTCCTGCTGCTCGCCCTGCCCCAGCTCTACGGCGTCGGCTACCCGGTCCTGGAGAACGGGATCCTTGGCGTATACACGGTCGGATTCCTCGCGATCCTGTTGGTCGGCAAGATCTTCGCCACGAGCCTGACGATCGGAATCGGGGGGTCCGGCGGGGTTTTCGCGCCGTCGCTCTTCATGGGGGCCATGCTTGGAGCCGCGTTCGGGCAGGTGGTCGACAGGCTCAACCCCGGCCTTGGGATCAGCCCGGGGGCCTATGCCCTCGTCGCGATGGGGGCCGTGTTTGCGGGCGCGACCAGGGCCCCCATCACCGCTGTCATCATCCTCTTCGAGCTGACCGGCGAATACACGATCATCCTCCCGCTCATGCTCGCCGTGGTCGCCTCGGCCGCCGTCTCCCGCGGGCTGTCCCACGACACGATCTACAGCGCCAAACTTCGGCGCCGGGGCGCGACGATCGGGGAGCGATTCCATCATGAGGCGCTCAGTTCGCTCAAGGTCTCCGACGCCATGGCTCCGGCACCCAAAAAGGCCCTCCGCACTCGCGTCCCGGCCCGCGACGCCGCGCGTCGTCTTCTCGCCTCGCGTCGGGATTCGATCCCCGTCGAGGACGGCCGCGGGGCGTTTCTCGGAGTCGTCACGGCGAGCTCCCTCGCCGGGGCGCTCGCACGGGATGAGGACGCCGAGTCCTTGACGGTGTCTCAACTCGTCGAAACCCCGACCGTCCTCAGGCCCGACATGACGGTCGACGATGCGCTAGACGCCATGCTGGGCGACGACGCCGGGGACGGCCTGCCCGTCGTCGGCGAGGACGGCACGCTGGTCGGATGGCTGGGGCACGACGCCGTGCTCCGGGCGGTCACGGCGGTCGAGGTCGAGTCCGAGACCGAGACCTAGCGAAGGGTGGGGCATCCCCGGGCCCCGCGGTCGGGTGATGTGAAAGTGTCCATACCGGGGTTGCCGGGGTTTACGGGTCTGTGAGAGGCTTCGGGCAGCCGCGACAGGCACAACGATGTGCGGGTCGCGGTCTGTGGCTGAAGGGTCAGGGCGGCCGAAATCGGGAACACGTAACGAGAGGATAGCGACGATGGCGGGATTCAAGATGCCGGATATGGGCGACCTTGCGTCGCAGATGAACGAGGCGATGGCCGGGCTTCCGGGGCAGATGGAGGAGCTCAGCGAGGCGATGGCAGGCTTCGGGGAGCAGCACGAGGAGAACGTCGCGTCATTGGCCGGGAACCCCGACTGGGTGGTCGAGGCCGACATCCAGGTCGGCACGGTGCTCCATGCGGTCGTCACCGCGGAACTCGACCTCGCCAAGATCGTTCAGGCCCAGGAGAGCACCCAGGGAGGGGACTTCGCGGAGGCCGTCAAGTCCGCCGCGGGGGACGTCGACGACGCGACGATGGCCCAGATCATGGAGCAGCTTGGACAGGGGCGGAGCATCGCGCTGGTCAAGGAGATCGACGTCAAGGCTTGTTCCATCGCGGGAGCGCCGGGAGACGCGGCGAAGTCGATCAAGCTTTCGCCTGAAGGGAACATCCCGCTCGCGGTGAAGGACAAGAAACTCACCTTGGAGTTCGCGCCCTTGCTGACCATCCAGAACGACTGGGAGAACGCCACCATCCCGACCTTCGAGCCGATGGCCGAGGAGATCGCGGTTCCCCTGAAATCCTTCGATGCGGGCAAGGCGTTTTCAGTGAGCTGCGACGTCAAGGGTCAGGACGCCAAGGTCACGGTGGGGCTGAGCTTCAAGAAGAAGTGAGGGAATCCCCCAATCGAACACCTGTTCGAGTAGACTTGGGGCATGCGCTGGGCCACCCAGGAGATCACACGTGAATCGTCGGGCACCCTGCCCGGCCTCGCCAGGGTTTCGAACCTCATCCGCTCCGTCCAGACCCCCGAGTTCGAGGGAATCACCTTCCACGAGGTGCTCGCCAAGAGCGCCCTCAACCGCGTCAGCGATGCCAGCAAGATGCCGTTCCGATGGACCATTAACCCCTTCCGAGGGTGCAGCCACGCGTGCGTGTACTGCTTCGCACGGCCCACCCACACCTACCTCGGCCTCAGCTCCGGGCGCGAATTCGAGACCCAGCTCATCGTGAAGGTCAACATCGTCGACGTGCTCAAGGCCGAGCTCGCCCGCCCCTCCTGGGCCCGTCAGCCCGTCGCCATCGGCGCCAACACCGACGCCTACCAGCGTGCCGAGGGCCGATACCGCCTCATGCCCGGCATCATCACCGCCCTCGCCCGGTCGGGCACGCCCCTCACCATTCTCACCAAGGGCAGCGTCCTCCGACGCGACCTCCCCCTCCTCGCCGACGCCGCCCGGGACGTCCGCGTCCAAATAGGCCTTTCCATCGGCATTTTCGACGACGAGATCCAACGGTCCATCGAGCCCGGCACCCCAACGACGGCTGCGCGCCTCGCCACCGTCACGGCCGTCCGCGAGGCGGGGTTCGAACCCTTCGTCTACATGGCGCCGATCCTGCCCTTTCTCACGGACTCTGACGAGCACCTCGACGACGCCCTCCGGCGGATCCGCGAAGCCGGCGCCGCGGCCGTCTCTTACGAGGTGCTTCACCTGCGCCCCGGGGTCAAGGAGGGCTACGCGGCGTGGCTCGCCCGCGAACGTCCCGACCTGATCCCGCGCTACCGCCAGCTATATGGCGACCGATCCGATATTCCCAAGGGGTACCGGCACGAGCTCGCCGAACGCCTCCGGCTCCTCATCCGTGCCCATGGGCTGAGCCGCCCTGACGACCGGACCTCCACTACCGAGTCCTTCAATACCGGGCAGGTTAAGGTGCCGACGCTTGTGCCAACGCCAGTGCCGACGTTGTTCTAGCCACGTGGCCGTTCTTCATACTCAAGCCCCCCAAGGGTGGTCGCATGCCCTGCTGGGACGCCGGAATCGCTGGAGCCCGCTCCATAGCAGGCTAGCGGGTTCTACTGTTTGTCTTTCTCGCTGATGAGGCGGATGAGCGTGAGCACCCGCTGCCCCTGGACCCAGAGTTTGTTGAGGGGGTGACCGGCTACCCGAACGAGGTCCTTGGGCGCGGATGCCCCATGGACCTGGTCGCCGATCCTCACGAGCACACGCACCTCACCGGGAGGGATCTCGCCAATGTCGACCGCGGGTGGCAAGACGTCGAGGGAGGCCTCAGCTAGCGCGAGGAAGGCGCGGGACTCGTCCCTGGCCTCGGGGTTGGCTCCCATCCCGATCACGCCGCCTCCCGAGCTCAGGTAGAGCGAGGTGGTGCCGTCTGCATATGAAATGACCGAGGCCATCCCGTTCCCGGCGCTCATGTCCAGCAGGGCAACAGAGCCCTTGCCCAGTGCGTCGGCCGGTAGCGGCGGCAACGGAGCGGTGAGCGCGTTCATGCGGAGCGACGCGGTCCCGGCGAAGTCGGCTGAATCCTTCTTGCGCCCAAACGCCATGGTAGAGCCCTCCGTCCGCGCGAGTCTGAGGTTAGATTATCGAGCAGCGCATGAATCTGCATACAGAGTGAGGGATTGAGCGAGCCTCATGAACCGGTCGTTGCCGCTGAGTCAGGCTCCCCCGCCACCCTCCGGTAGCCTTCTCCGGTGACCCGTGTATTCCTCCTTCGCCATGGCGAGACCGAATGGAACGCCAACGGCACCCTGCAGGGCGCGGCCGACATCCCACTCAACAAATGCGGATGGGAGCAGGCCGAGCGTGCCGCGGCCGCGCTTGCCCCTCGCCTCGACCCGGAGGTGCGCATCGTCTCCTCACCGTTGGCACGCGCCCGGGAGACCGCCGAGGTTCTCGCCCGGATGGTCGGTGTCGATGTCGAGCTCGATGATCGCCTATTGGAGCGCTGCTACGGGGAGTGGGAGGGGATGGTGCAGACGACGATTGCCGAACGCTTCCCCGAGGAGAGCGCGCGTTGGGACAGGGGCCTGGAGCCGCGCATCGAGGGCTACGAGGGCCACGAGTCGCTTGCGGCGCGCATGGGCGAGTGCCTCCTGGAACGGGCCATCGGTGGCGACGTGGTTCTCGTCGGCCACGGCAGCGCGCTGCGCATGGGTATTTCGGTGGCGCTCGGCCTACCGCTTGGGGGTCGCGCCATCGCCGGGCTCCCCAACGGGGCGTGGACGGAACTCAAGCTGAACGATGACGGGGGTTGGACCCTCGTGGCTCATGCCGTGTTCTCTACGCCTCCTCCGGCCAAATCGTATACCGTATAATATCTAGAAAACGCTTGATTAGCACCCAAACCCGCGATAACATCTAGATAACTAGATGTAAGGAGGTGCCCGATGGCCCGGACGACGGACGAGTGGGAGGCCCAGATCGGCGCCCAGGTGCGCGAGGAGCGCCTCCGGAGGGGCATCGACCAGGCGTCGCTCGCAACCGCGGCCAATGTCTCCACCCAGAGCCTCTCGGGGCTCGAGAACGGCGCCGGATCGCGCCTAGCGACCCTTATTAAAGTTGTGCGCGCGCTCGGACGCGAGGCCTGGCTCGAGGACCTTGCCCCCCTCACCGAGGTATCGCCGCTCGCGATGCTCCGTGACCGCGACCGCGCCACCCCGCGTCGGCGGGCCCCGCGTCGCCGCCCACCCATCGAAGGGAACCTCCCGTGACGTACGTACCAGCGAGCGTCGTCCGGGTCGACGCCTGGGGCGAGACAGTCGGCGCCGTCGCCATCGATCCCCGCACGGGGCTCGGCGTCTTCGAATACGAGCCCCAATGGGCGGCGTCGGGCCGCGAACTGTCGCCGTTGCTGGCGCCCACCTCGGCTCGCACCGTGCTCGGAGAGTCGCGCTCCCTAGACACCTTCCTCGGGCTTCCTCCCTTCCTCGCCGACAGCCTGCCCGACGACTTCGGCAACGCCATCGTCGACGCCTACCTCACCCGAGAAGGCATCGCCAAGGGCACGTTCACCGCGCTCGACCGGCTGGTCTACGCCGGTGGTCGCGCGCTCGGCGCGCTGGAGTTCCACCCACCCGCGCCCCACGCGGTCAACCCCAGTGCGCTCGACCTCGAGCAACTCGTCACCGAGGCTCGACGCGCCCTTGTGGGTGACCTAGCCCAGGATCCCGCCTCGGCCCTTCGCAGCCTCTTCGGGGTCGGCACCTCCGCGGGTGGGGCCCGGGCCAAGGCCGTCATCGCCATCGACGGCGCGGGCCACATCCGCTCCGGATCGCTGCCGCCCGAACCCGGTTGGACCGACTACCTTTTGAAGTTCGACGGAACGGGCAACGACGCCCACACGACCGACGGCTACACGCGCGTCGAGTATGCGTACCACCTCATGGCCGAGGCCGCGGGGATCGATGTTCCCGAGGTTCGGATCCTCGAGGAGGGCGGGCGTGCGCACTTCCTGACCAAGCGTTTCGATCGAGTGTCCAAAGACGGGGCGGCGGGGGAGCGGGTCCACCTCCAGTCGCTGTGCGCGATGAGGGGGCTGGACTTCAGGCTTGTCGGCACCCATGACTACGGACAGTACCTCGCGACCATAACGGAGCTCGGTCTGGGTGCCGATGCCCTCGCGCAGGGATTCCGGCGAGCGGTGTTCAACGTGCTCGCCTACAACCGAGACGACCACACCAAGAACGTCGCATTCCTCATGGACCGTGCCGGGGTGTGGAGTCTCGCCCCCGCCTTCGACCTCACGTTTTCGTACCGCCCCGATTCGATGTGGGTCGCACGGCACCAGATGGGGGTCGATGGGGTATTCGCAGGCCCCACGCCCGCCGACCTTCGGCGCCTCGGGGACCGGTGGGGGGTCCCCGGCATCGGCGACCCACTCGATGGAGTGGCCGACGCGGTGGCGCGCTGGGCGGAGTTCGCCGACGAGTCTGGCGTCGACCCCGAGCGCCGGGAGCGCATCGCCGCCCTCATCGCGCCCTACCATGGTGGGGGTGTCCGGAAGAACCTTCCGGCCTGATCGTTGTCTAGGGAGGTCCCCATGGTCGTCATCGAAAACGCCGTCTACGTCAGGGGATCTCGCGTCGCCGAACCCAAGCGCCTCAACCTGACGTTCGATGTCATGCGCGAGCACGACGGCATGGGATGGATATCACTGGTCAAGCCCACCGCGCGCGAGCTCGGCGTCGTCTCCGCCGAATTGGGGCTTCACGATCTCGCCGTTGAGGACGCGCTCAAGGGGCATCAGCGCTCCAAGCTTGAGAAATTCGACGGGGCCCTCTCCGTGGTGGTGCGGTCGGCCCGCTACGTCGATGCGGACGAGACGGTTGAGTTCGGCGACATCCATGTCTTCGTGGGCCAGGACTACGTGGTGACGGTACGGCACACCCCGGCATCGGACCCAGGGAGCGTGCGGCGTCGCCTTGAGGGTCGGCCCGAGTTGCTGGCGATGGGGCCGCTCGCGGTGCTCTACGGGATCCTGGATGAGGTCGTCGATGGCTATCACCCCGTCGTCATCGGGCTCGAGAACGACATCGACGAGATCGAGGATCAGCTGTTTGGCGAGAGCGATCCGAGCGAGCTCTCCCGGAGAATCTACGAGCTTCACCGCGAGGTCATCACCTTTCAGCGGGCCGTCAAGCCGCTGTCCGTGGTCCTTAAGGATCTCGGCAAGATCGCGGCCTCGGATGGGGTCGACGTTGAGTTGGGGCGCCTGCTCCGCGACGTCTATGACCACACGTTGCGGATCAATGAGCGCGTGGACGAATTCAGGACCCTGCTCGACAGCGCACTCCGGGTTCACACCACGATCGTCGCTCAGCAGCAAACTGAGGCGAGCTTCACGCAGAACGAGGAGATCAAGAGGATCTCGGCATGGGCCGCCATTCTCTTCGCCCCGTCGCTCGTGGGGACCACCTATGGCATGAACTTCCGCCACATGCCGGAATTGGGTTGGATCTACGGTTACCCCTTTGCCCTGGGCCTCATGGCAGCCCTCAGTCTGAGCCTGTATTCGGCCTTCAAGCGCATGAAGTGGTTGTAGAGCGAGACGGCCACCGCCTCGTACCCCTTCGGTGCGATGCCGCGCCCATCGGCGGGCGCGGCATCGTCGATTAAGCGGTGTCTAGAAGTCTGAAATGTCCTCGAATACTGAGTACCCGCAGGTTTCGAAGATGTAGTTAGAGATCAGCGGACCGGCCTCGCTGAGGTCGTTCGACAGGTTCTGCAACTCGCTTTGGTCGAGATTCATCATCCAACTCATCTGGTAGTCCATGACGGAGTCGGCTTCGATCGCCGCCTGGCCCATCCCTTTGTACATGAGTTCGGTGAAGTTTGAGAGCGTCGCGAACGCTTGAGACACCGCGGGGTCGTTCGCCTCACGGGCGGCCTGGCGATAGAACGCCACCATCTTGTTGGAGTCTTCGATCATCGCCTGTCCATAAGTATGGAGGGCGGCTACGGCCTCGGGGGAATCCCAGTTCTCCTGGTCGTCCAAGATCGCGGTGAGGTCGTCGCTCGTTGTATCGAGATCGTGGCTCATGGCCTCGCTGCTGTTGATGAAGTCGCAGAAACTGGAACCGGCCCCACCGGGATTGGCATCGGGCGTGGTTGCCTGGGGGGTTGGACTTTCATTCCCAGGGGTGGCGTCGGATCCATCATCCGACGAGCAGGCAGTGAGGGCAAGCGCGCCCAGGGCGGCTATGGCAAACAAGGTATTTCTCATGTTTCTTTTCGTTTTTTCCATACTCCGATCCTGACGTGTTATCGGAGAGTTGGCAAATGGGACGACTCATCCAGCGACCGTCGATAGATGGCCGCTACCCGATCGAGGTGGGCGTTCACGCGGGTGTCGATTGTCTGGCGCGTCGGATCCGCCTCGAACCAGGCGATTGACTGCCGGATGCCATCCGTGAAGCGGGTCTTGGCCTGATAGCCCGGGATGAGGGTTCGAAGCAGCCGGGTGCCGACCACCTTGTTATGCATCTTGTCGCCCAGCACCCCGCCCTTGGCCGAGGGGTAGGAGGCAATCAGGGCGTCGGACGGAACGTGCACCACCTGGGAGGCGTACCGCGATGGATCGACACCGGCCGCCCCGGCGATGGCGCGGTGAATACTCTCCCAGGTGAGGGCCTCGTTCGATGTGATGTTCACGGCCTTCCCGAGCGCCTTCTCGTTACCCAACAACCCCATGATGCCGACGGCGACATCGGTCGAATGTGTCAGGGTCCAGGCGGAGGTCCCGTCCCCGGGAACGATGATGTCCGCGCCTCGACGCATCCGGTCGATAAGGGTCCAGGGTCGGTTGGAATTGCCGACGTAGCCGGGGATCCTTGATGGCCCGTAGGTATGGGCCGGGCGAACGATCGTATAGGGAAGGGAGGCCGCCTCCGCATACATTCGGAGTTCACGTTCGCATTCGATCTTGTTGTACGCGTACTCCCAGAGGTCGTTCTGTTGCTCCGCCGCCTCGGTGAGGACAACGAATCGGTCGACGGGTCGATAGGTCGCGGCGGATGAGACAAGGACATACTGATCAGCACGGTGGGCGAACGTAATGACGTCCTCGGCGACTTGGCCAGGTTCGTAGGCGACGAACTGGACGACCGCATCGTATCGATCCCCGAGGGCGTTTCTCTCGAGGGAGGCCCGGAGGGCCTTCGGCTTCTTCGCATCGACGACGATGTGCTTGGCTCCCCGCGGGGCAGGGAACGTCAGGGTGCGACCGCGCGTCACGACGGTGAGGTCGTGCCCACCTTCGACCGCGAGCGTTGCACACGCCGACGAGATGAGGCCGGTGCCCCCGATGAGCAGGAGCTTCATGGGCTCAGATTAGTCTGCGCGGGCACTCGGTGCGTCGTCCTTGACCCTAGAGGGCGCAATACTCGCCCTCGATTGGATGGCCCGATGCGGCAGAGGCCTCGGCAGACGGCATGCCGAAAGCGATGGCGGTGGGGTCTCATCGGGGGATCGTTTTATTGCTGATTGATCGATTCCCGCTAGAGTGTCCCTGGCAAGATCCCCTTGCCGTACGGCCCCGAATTGGGCGGCACCCCTTAGGAGAGATCGACGCCACTCTGTGCCGGAGCCAGAAAGCGCATTTGAGGAGACAATCTTGAGTAGTCATGTCGACGAGCTGATGGCCATCGTCAAAGGAAGGAGCCCGGGCGAGCCGGAGTTCCACCAGGCCGTCGAGGAGGTGGCTCATTCTCTGAGCCTGGTCATGGAAAAGCACCCTGAATACCGTAAGGCAAAGGTCCTGGAACGAATGATCGAGCCCGAACGGGTCATCATGTTCCGGGTTCCCTGGCTGGACGACAAAGGTGAGATCCAGATCAACCGCGGGTTCCGCATCGAAATGAACAGCGCCATCGGCCCCTACAAGGGTGGCTTGCGGCTGCACCCGACGGTCAACCTTGGGATCCTCAAGTTCCTGGCCTTCGAGCAGGTCCTGAAGAACAGCCTGACGACCCTGCCCATGGGCGGGGGCAAGGGTGGTTCCGACTTCGACCCCAAGGGCAAGAGCGACAACGAGGTGATGAAGTTCTGCCAGAGCTTCATGACCGAACTCTGCCGCCACATCGGCCCCAATACCGACATTCCAGCTGGCGACATCGGCGTCGGCGGCCGCGAGATCGGATTCCTCTTCGGCCAGTACAAGAGGATCCGGAACGAATTCACCGGCATTCTCACGGGCAAGGGCCTCAACTGGGGCGGATCGTTGATCCGACCCGAGGCGACCGGCTACGGTGCCGTCTATTTTGCGGCGGAGATGCTCGCCACCCGTAACGAGCCCATCGAGGGCAAGGTTTGCCTCGTCTCCGGCTCGGGGAACGTCGCCCAGTACACGGTCGAGAAGGTCAACCAACTCGGCGGGAAGTGCGTCACGTTGTCAGACTCGTCCGGCTTCATCTATGACGAGAAGGGCATCGATGCCGAGAAGCTTGCTTTCGTCATGGATATCAAGAACGTCCGTCGTGGGCGTATCTCCGAGTACGCGGACAAGTTCACGGGGGCGGTATTCACCCCCGCCGACCCGAAGGCCGACCACAACCCCATGTGGGATATCAAGGCCGAGTGTGCCTTCCCGAGCGCAACACAGAACGAGATAAACGCGAAGGATGCAGCGAACCTGCTGCGAAACGGCGTCTACGTCATCAGCGAGGGCGCCAACATGCCGTCCACCCCTGAGGCGATGAAGGCCTTCGTCGACAAGGGCATCCTGTACGGCCCGGCCAAGGCCGCCAATGCGGGCGGGGTGGCCGTCTCTGGGCTAGAGATGTCCCAGAACAGCCAGCGCCTCTCGTGGACCAGCGAGGAGGTGGATGAGCGTCTCTTCGGCATCATGAAGAGCATCCACGAAGCCTGTCGCAGCGCGGCCGAGGAGTACGGGACCCCCGGCAACTACGTCAACGGCGCGAACATCGCGGGCTTCCTCAAGGTTGCCGATGCCATGCTAGACCAGGGCCTGGTGTAGGACCTAGTACGACCAACGGTGGAGTCGCGGCGAGATACTCGCTGCGGCTCCGCTGTGTCGTGTTATGGGAGGCGGAGCTGCTGGCAAGTGCCTTGTTGGAGCCAGTCCTGGGCCGAGTAGGTGAAGGTCTTGTAGTAGCCCAGGTCGTTCGTGACCTCGACGCACCAGTCGGTGTAGCCGTTGTAGTACTGGTCGGTGACCCGATTGCCGGTGGAGACATCCCAGATGTAGGTGTCGAGAAGGTAGTACCGGCCGTCCTGGATGGTGATGGTGGGGTCGGGATCAACGTTGTCGACGTAATAGGTCGCGATCTCATGGCCGAGGGTGGAGACGTCTGTTTTCGCGTCGGTATCTGCTTCTTTGGCTGGATCTGTCACCCCATTGATGGGTCCGAGATCGCCGCAGGCCTGCACCACGTAGTCCTTGAAATCGCTGGAGGAGATCTTATCCGCAGAATCCTCGAACTCGGTCATTCGATCAAATTCACCAATGATCGTCATGGTGAATTCGAGGGCATCTTCTGACTCGAGGGCCGTCTCTCCCATCCACCTGCTGACATCAACGATGATGCGGTTCATCTCAACAATCGTGTCGGCGACCTCAGGGTCGCGCGTATTCGCCACAGCAATGGCCGAAGCTTGGTCGGCGTCAGCGGCGGAGGTGAGGACCCCTGCGGCCATTTCGTGCATGACGTCCGAGGGAGGAAGGTCGGTGGGGTCCTCGATCGACGAGAGATAGTCGCCGAGGTCAGACATCCCAACGCTCATGTCTACGAGCGCAGTGTTCCAGTCTTGAATGGCCTCGCAGAACGATTCATCGGACTGCTCACTAGCGCCGGAGGAGCAGGCGCTGAGCAGGAGGGTGGCAGCGAGAACCGCGGGGAGTCGAAGTGTCATGGGAGCACTCTTGCCGATGGGAGGGTCTTCTGCAACTCCTGGGCCTCGGCGCGCGTGATTGCGGAGGCATACGCTCGAGTGTATAGTTATGCGCGTGACGATCTCGGTTGCGGTAGCGGGTGCCTCCGGTTATGTCGGGGGTGAGGTGCTAAGGGTGTTCTCGGCGCACCCTGACGTGGTTTTCGGCGCCCTCACGGCTAATACCAGCGCAGGTGATTCCATTAGCATCCACCACCCACACCTGAGGAGTGCCGCGGACCGGACCATCCTTCCGACCACCCCCGAGACACTCGCGGGACACGACGTGGTCGTCCTCGCCCTACCCCATGGGGCATCGGGCGAGATCTCCTCGGCCCTTCCGGACGACACCCTGGTCCTCGACTGCGGGGCCGACCACCGGCTCGAGTCGGCGGAGGCCTGGGGGGAGTACTACGAGGGGGAACACGCTGGTTTCTGGCCGTATGGGCTTCCCGAACTGATGACGGGGAAGAAAACGCGCCAGCGGGAAAGCCTCATCGGGGCGAGGCGGATCGCGGTCCCCGGATGCAACGTCATAGCCGTCACTCTCGGCATCCAACCCGGGATAGCGGCAGGGCTCGTCGACGCGACCGATATCGTCGCCGTCCTCGCCAACGGATACTCGGGTGCGGGGAAGGCCATCAAGCCCAACCTCCTTGCCTCCGAGGCGCTTGGCGCCGCCGTGCCGTACTCGGTTGGGGGAGGGCACCGGCACATCCCGGAGATCCTCCAGAACCTCAAAGCCACGGGGGCCGAGGGGGCTCGGATCAGTTTTACCCCGGTGTTGGTGCCTATGTCCCGCGGCATCCTCGCGACCGTCTCGGCTCCACTCGTGACCGGGGCGACGGCCTCGGACGTCAGGGCGGCTTGGGAAGAGGCGTATAGGGATGAACCCTTCGTCCACGTGCTTCCCGAGGACGAATGGCCCTCGACCTCGTCGACGCTCGGGGCCAACACCGCCCTCATCGGCGTCGCCGTCGACAAGAAAGCCGGCCGGGTGCTCACCATCACCTCGATCGACAACCTTGTCAAGGGAACGGCGGGCGCCGCCCTCCAGTCCCTGAATCTCGCCCTCGGTCTACCGGAACAGATGGGCCTCGTTATGGAAGGGGTCGCCCCATGAGCGTCACTGCCCCCGTCGGCTTCCTGGCCTCTGGAGTGGCGGCCGGACTCAGGAAATCCGGTAAGCCAGACGTCGCCCTCGTCTACAACGAGGGACCCCTCCACGTGGCCGCGGCGGTCTATACCTCGAACCGCGTGATAGCCGCCCCCATCCTGTGGACCCGTCAGGTGGTCGCGGACGGCCGCGTCGATGCCGTCATCATCAACTCAGGTGGGGCGAACGCCTGCACCGGCCTCGATGGCTTCGACGACTCCCGGATGACAGCCAAACGGGTCGCCGAGGTTCTCGAAAAGAGCGGGCGGGAGGTTTCCGTGGCAGATGTGGCCGTGTGCTCGACCGGGCTCATCGGGGTCAGGCTAAACATGAAACGGCTCCTCAAGGGCGTAGATGACTCCGTCCACGCCCTCAGCCAGGCCGGCGGATCCGACGCGGCCAAGGCGATCTTGACGACGGACAAGGTCTCCAAGTGCACGGTCGTTCGGTGGGAGCCCTGGACCATCGGAGGGATGGCGAAGGGTGCGGGGATGCTGGCTCCCGGGCTCGCCACGATGATCGTCGTACTCACCACCGACGCAGTCCTCGACCAAAGCCGGGCAGAAGGAGCGCTTGAGGATGCCGTCCGGGGGACCTTCAACCGGGTCGACTCCGACGGGTGCATGTCTACGAACGACATTGTCCTGTTGATGGCGTCGGGGGCTTCGGGAGTTACTCCGGAGCCGGACGAGTTCGAGGAGGCCCTCGGCGTTGCCTGCGCTTCGTTGGCACGGGCCCTCGTCGCGGACGCCGAGGGGGCGTCGCACGAAATATCCATCACCACCAATGGGGCCACGACGGAGGAGGCCGCCGAGTCGGTCGCCAGGGCGATCGCTCGCTCGAACCTCTTCAAGACGGCGATCTTCGGCAACGATCCAAACTGGGGGCGGATCCTGGCGGCTGTTGGGACCGTGCCCATGGATGTCGCACCTTTCGATCCCCTCCTTGTGGACGTGTCGATCAACGGCGTCCAGGTATGCAAGGGTCAAATCGCCAGCGAGGACTGCTCCCTCGTGGACCTCACCCCCAGGGAGGTCTCCATCATCATCGACCTTCACGCCGGGGAGGCCTCCGCGACCCTGTGGACCAACGACCTTACCCATGACTACGTCGAAGAGAACAGCGCGTACTCCACATGAGCCACCTCATCGATACTCCAGATCTGACCCTCCAGCAGAAGGTGGGCGTCCTCATCGATGCCATGCCCTGGATCGAGAATTTCAAGGACGCCATCACCGTCGTCAAGTACGGCGGGAACGCCATGGTGGACCCCGTTCTCAAGGCGGCCTTCGCTAGGGACATCGTTCACCTTCGGCTCCTTGGGCTCCGGCCCGTCGTCGTCCACGGAGGCGGTCCTCAGATCACGGAGATGCTGGATCGGCTCGGCATAGCCAACGAGTTTAAGGGTGGCTTTCGGGTGACGACGCCTGAGGCGATGGACGTGGTGAGGATGGTGCTGACGGGGCAGGTTTCGCGGGAGCTCGTCGGTCTCATCAATGCTGAAGGTCCCCACGCGGTCGGGCTATCCGGGGAGGACGCCGGGCTCCTCCAGGCGAGGAAGAGGCAGGCCTCCGTCGATGGAGAGTCTGTCGATGTCGGGCTTGTCGGGGAGGTCGTACGGGTCAACCCCGATGCCATCCAGGACCTTATCGACGCCGGGCGGATACCCGTCGTCAGCACCGTCGCCCCCGATATCGACGACCCGGCCTACGTTCTCAACGTCAATGCCGACCTGGCCGCCGCCGCGATTGCGGTCGCCCTCGGGGCACGCAAGCTCATCATCCTCACGGATGTCGAGGGGTTGTACTCGGACTGGCCGAACAAGGAGTCGCTCGTCCGGAGGATCCACGTCTCGGACGCCGAGAAGATGTTGCCTTCCCTCGAGTCCGGGATGGTGCCCAAGATCGAGGCATGCGTCAGGGCCGTCCAGAAGGGCGTTCCAGAGGCACACATCATCGACGGCCGGGAGCCTCACTCCATCCTGACGGAGATCTTCACTACTTCAGGGATCGGCACCATGGTCTATCCGGACGACATGGAATTGGAGTGATCGGCATGCCGAACGACAGCGCGGACCTCCTTTCCCGGTATGGCGAGGCCTTCATGGCGACCTACGCGCCGCCCCAAAGGGTCATCGTCCGGGGCCAGGGCAGCTATGTGTGGGATGCAGATGGGAAGAGGTATCTCGACCTCCTCGGCGGGATCGCCGTCAACGCCCTTGGCCATGCCCACCCCGCCTGGGTCAAGGCCGTCCAGGATCAGGCGGCCGCCCTCACCCATATCTCAAACTTTTTCACTACCTCGGGGCAGATCGCATTGGCTGAGCGGTTGCTGGAGCTCTCGGGGGCACCGACAGGATCGAGGGTCTTCCTCTGTTCCACGGGCACGGAGGCGACCGAGGCCGCCCTCAAGATGGCGATGAAGACCGGAAAGAAAGGATTCATCGCCATCGAGGGAAGCTTCCACGGGCGGACCCTGGGAGCGCTGTCTGTCACACATAAGCCCGCGATCCGGGAGCCGTATGGGCCCATGCCGATGGAGGCGACCTTCGTCCCCATGAACGACGAGGCCGCGCTGGCGGCCGCCTTCACACCCGACACGGCGGCCCTCATCCTCGAGACGATCCAGGGGGAGTCGGGGGTTCAGCCCCTCACCGATTCCTTCCTTGCGGCTGCCAGACGCCTGTGTGACGAGCACGGTGCGCTGCTCATCGTCGACGAGATCCAGACCGGGATAGGCAGGACGGGGGTGTGGTTCGCCCACAAGGGTCGCGGGATCCAGCCGGACATCATGACCCTTGCTAAGGGGCTCGGCGCGGGCTTTCCCATTGGGGCTGTCGTCGCGTATGGGCCCGAGGTCGCTGGCGTGTTCTCCAAGGGAGACCACGGAACGACCTTTGGCGGCAACCCGCTTGCCTGCGCGGCGGCCCTGGCAACCCTGGACGCGATAGAGCAGGACGGCATAATGGAAAACGTCAAGGCGGTGGGAGAGCACATCCGCGAATCCGCATCGGCCATTCCTGGGGTGGCGGACGTACGGGGTGAGGGCCTCATGCTCGGCATCGCGCTCGAGGGGGAGGTCGCTGAAGAGGCCGTCACCGCAGCGCTTGAGGCGGGATTCATCATCAATGCACCGAGGCCTGACACTATCCGGCTCGTTCCCGCCCTGAACCTCACCGCCGAGGAAGCGGACACGTTCCTCGAGTGGCTCACGGGATTCCTGGCGGCGGCGGTTGGCGTTGCCCCCACGACGAAGGAGGGGACATGACCCGCCACTTCTTAAGGGACGACGATCTCAGCCCGAGCGAGCAGCGGGAGGTTCTCGCTCTCGCTCTTGAGTTCAAGCGAAACCGCTTCTACGCCCGGCCGTTCGAGGGGCCTCGGGCCGTCGCACTCCTCTTCGACAAGCCGACGCTCCGGACCCAGGTCTCCTTTTCCGTCGGGGTCGCCGAACTCGGAGGTCATCCACTGCTCGTAGACGGGAGCCTCGCCCGCATCGGCGTCAGAGAGTCCATCGCGGATACAGCCAGGGTCCTAGGACGCCAGGTCGCCGCGATCGTCTGGCGTACGTTTGAGCAGTCGCGTGTGGAGGAGATGGCCGCGAACGTCGACGTGCCCGTTTTAAACGCCCTCACGGATTCCTTCCACCCGTGCCAGGTGCTCGCTGACCTCGCTTCCGTCGCCCACGTCAAGGGTGGGATCGAGGCCCTGCCCGGCCTCAAGTTGGCCTACATCGGTGACGGGGCGAACAACATGGCGAACTCCTACTTGCTCGGGAGCGCAACCGCCGGACTCAACGTCACGATCGCGACCCCCGCGGCCTTCCTCCCCGACCCGACGATCCTCGCGGATGCCAGGGAACTCGCCGTCCGCACCGAGGGAAGCGTCAGCGTCGTCCACGACCCCGCCGAGGCCATCGCTGGGGCCGATGTCGTCGCGACGGACACGTGGGTGTCCATGGGCACCGAGGACGAGCGCGAGGCCAGGGAGAAGGAGTTCGAGGGCTTCACGGTCACCGAGGCGCTGATGGCGCTCGCCGCCCCGGACGCGGTCGTACTGCACTGTCTCCCGGCGTACAGGGGCAAGGAGATCACTGCGGGAGTGCTTGACGGCTCGCAGTCGATCGTGTGGGAGGAGGCGGAATTCCGCCTGCACGCCCAGAAAGCCATCCTCACTTGGTTGGTCGAACGATGAACTCCATCGGTAGCCAGGATTCGGTCCAGACGGCGGGAGTACCCGCCACCAAGGCCGCCCGCCAGGCCCTCATCAAGCGCATCCTCCAGTCGACAGATATCTCCTCACAGGCGGATCTCGCCCTGGCTATCGAGGTCCAGGGACTTGTCGTAACCCAGGCGACTCTCTCCAGGGACCTCGTCGACATCGGGGCCGTCAAGGTGCGGCGCGCCGGGGGGACCATGGCCTACGTCTCAGGGGATTCTCTCGAGGCGCATGAGGACACCGAGGACCGGCTCACTCGTCTGTGTTCCGAGTTGTTGTTCACGGCCGACGGCTCGGCGAACCTCGCCGTCCTCAGGACGCCCTCGGGCGCTGCCCAATACCTCGCCGTGGCTATCGATGGCCACGATGATCCCAACATCGTCGGGACGGTTGCCGGCGATGACACCGTTTTCGTGGTCGCCCGCGGCCCTGATGGCGGCCCCGCTCTCGCCCAGCGCTTCCTAGACCGCACCCTGAAGCAACCCCGCTGACCACCCACCCACCACGATCACCACAACACGAAAAGGAAGTTCAAGACATGGCCGAACGCATCGTCCTCGCCTTCTCGGGAGGACTCGACACCTCCGTAGCCATCGGCTGGATCGCCGACGCGACCGGTGCGGAGGTCATCGCCGTCGCCGTTGACGTGGGCCAGGGCGGGGAGGACCTTGAGGTCATCCGGCAACGGGCGCTCGACTGCGGCGCGGTCGAGGCGTACGTCGCTGACGCCAGAGACGAGTTCGCCTCCGAGTACTGCATGCCCGCCCTTCGGGCGAACGCCCTTTACATGGACAAGTACCCGCTCATCTCCTCGCTTTCGCGGCCCGTCATCACCAAGCACCTTGTCGCCGCAGCCAGGGAGTTCGGCGCGACGACCGTGAGCCACGGCTGCACGGGCAAGGGCAACGACCAGGTACGGTTCGAGGTGGGCATTGTCTCCCTCGCGCCCGACCTCAAGTGCATTGCGCCCGTCCGGGATCTTGCCCTGACTCGAGACAAAGCAATCGACTACGCCGAGCGCAACAAGCTTCCCATCGCGACCACGAAGAAGAACCCCTTCAGCATCGACCAGAACGTGTGGGGCCGGGCCATCGAGACGGGTTTTCTCGAGGACATCTGGAACGAACCAACTAAGGACGTCTACTCCTACACGGACGACCCGGCCTTCCCGCCGGTGCCGGACGAGGTTGTCTTGACCTTCGAAAAGGGAATCCCTGTCGCGATTGACGGACAGAAGGTCACGCCGCTTGAGGCGATCCAGGAGATGAATCGGCGTGGGGGAGCCCAGGGTGTGGGGCGCATCGATATGGTCGAGGACCGGCTCGTGGGGATCAAGTCCCGCGAGGTGTATGAGGCACCGGGGGCGGTGTCCTTGATCGAGGCGCATCACGAGCTGGAGAACGTCACGATCGAGAGGGAGCAGGCGCGGTTCAAGGCTCTGGTCGGGCGGCGGTGGACGGAGCTCGTTTACGACGGCATGTGGTTCAGTCCGTTAAGGCGCTCACTCGACGCGTTCCTCGAGAGCACTCAGGAGCACGCGAACGGCGATATCCGGCTTGTGCTGCATGGCGGCCGTGTGACCGTGACTGGGCGGAGGTCGGCCTCAAGCCTGTATGACTTCGGTCTGGCCACCTACGATGAGGGGGACGTGTTCGACCAGAGTGCGGCGAGGGGATTTATCGAGATTTTCGGACTCTCCACGAAGCAGGCGGCGGCGCGGGACATAGCGGATGAGACGAGACGGCACAAGCCCTAGGAGGAACGATGGCAAGGAGCGGCGGCAAAGCCCATGCGGCCAAGAAGGGCAAGGCTGCGGACGACAGGTCGGGATCTGCCCCTGGGGTCGTCGCCGCGGCGCCTCCTTCGACCGGAAATGCCGGGACTCACGGTGGCGCCCTCTGGGGCGGGCGGTTCGAGGAGCCTCCGGCTCCGGCCCTCGCCGTGCTGAGCCGGTCGATCCATTTCGATTGGCGCCTGGCCGACGACGACCTCACCGGTTCCATCGCGCACGCCCGGGCGCTAGAGAAGGTCGGGCTCCTGACGTCGAAGGAGGCCACCGCTCTCGTGACAGCGCTCCAACGGCTCCAGGCCGAGGTCGCGTCTGGGGCGTTCGTTCCCTCCGCCGAGGATGAGGACGTCCACGCCGCTCTCGAGCGGGGGCTCATCGAGAAGGTCGGGCCGGACCTAGGGGGCAGGATCAGGGCAGGTCGAAGCCGCAACGACCAGATCGCTACCCTCATCCGCCTGTACCTTCGTCGCCATGCCCGCGTCGTCTCCGGGCTCGTCTTAGACGTCGTCGACACCCTTCTGGAGCAGGCCGATCGGCACATCGATGACCCGATGCCCGGTCGCACCCACCTTCAGCACGCCCAACCCGTCACGCTGGCCCACCACCTGCTGGCACACGCGTGGCCGCTACTCAGGGACGTCGAGCGGCTCACGGACTGGGATTCGCGGGCCGCGTGGTCACCATATGGTTCGGGGGCACTGGCTGGCTCGACCCTCGGCCTCGACGGGGAGGACTTGGCGAGGCGCCTCGGATTCACAGGTGTGCTCGAGAACTCGATCGACGCGGTCTCGGCCAGGGATGTGGTCGCGGAGTTCTCGTGGATCGCGGCGATGATCGGGGTGGACCTGTCGCGGTTATCGGAAGAGATCACGACGTGGGCGACGGTGGAGTTCGGGTTCGTCAAGCTCGATGACGCCTATTCGACGGGTTCGAGCATCATGCCCCAGAAGAAGAACCCCGACATCGCCGAGCTCGCGCGGGGCAAGGCGGGGCGGCTCATCGGAGACCTCACGGGGCTCTTGGCGACCCTCAAGGGGCTGCCTCTCGCATATAACAGGGACCTGCAGGAGGACAAGGAGCCGGTGTTCGATGCCGTCGACACTCTTGAGGCTCTCTTGCCGGCGTTTGCGGGGATGGTCAAGACGCTCAGGTTCCAGACGGAGCGGATGGCGGAACTGGCACCTGCGGGGTTTTCGCTTGCCACAGACCTGGCCGAGTGGCTGGTCCGGGAGGGGCTGCCGTTTAGGGAGGCTCACGAGGTTGCGGGTGCGTGCGTGCGGGTATGCGAAAAGCGAGGGATCGGGCTCACGGAACTGACCGATGAAGAGATGGCGGGGATCTCGCCCGCTCTCAAGCCAGCAGTGCGGGAGGCGCTCACCGTGGAGGCGGCGCTGGCATCGCGGGATGGGGTCGGCGGGACGGCGCCCGCGCGGGTCGTCGAGCAGGGCAAGGCCGCGCGGGCCCGGGTGAGGCACTTCCGGCCCTGGAGCGTGGGGTAGGACCTAAGTCCCGGGGGAAAGGGCGGTCTGCCTTGAATCGGGGGTTTTGTGTTGCTTTCCGTTGACGGAGTCTGGCTCCCCGAGTTGCGGCGCGGTTTGGAGCGTGGGAGCGTTTTCTCGGGTGTGGCGGAGGTCACACGATTTTTAAGCCCGAGTTTCGGGGAGGGGGGAGGGCGGTTCGGTGAACATCAAGGCAAAGGGATCGGCGCCTCGACGTCGAGTTGGTGGGTTGTTGGGCGTGACCGGAGTGGTCCTCACCGCTTTGGTGTTGGCGGTTCTCGTGCCCGTCGCAACGGCCGCGCCAGCTTCCGCGGCAGCTCCGACGGTGTCGTGTGATGGGCTTTCTACGGCGCGATGCGCCATCATCACAGCGGCCCAGGAAGTCGATGCCAATCGCGTCTTCTACTACCTCGGTGGAGCGCGGAGCAACAATATCGCAGACCTGATCAGCGTTGGGACGGACTGCTCGGGTCTCGCGTACTACGCGTACCAGAAGATCGGGGTAACGCTTCGGCAACCCACAAGCTCTGCCCCTGGGGGGACGACAAGCGCTCAGGCACAGATGGAGCTATTCGACAGAGTGGGTTCTGTACCGAGCGAGGCCCTTCCCGGTGACCTCATGTTCTATGGGACCTCCAGTTCTGCGGTGATTCACGTCGCCATTTACGTTGGGGGCAATAGGCGGATTGAGATGCTCCCCAGCCATACGGGGGAGAACTATCCGTCGCCAGGCCAGCTGAATGATGACGATGCGAACAACCGCCCATGGAACGAAGGGAGCATGCATGCGACAAAGTTCCTCGGGTTCTACCGCCTAAAGGATGCGTCGAAACTCGACGGTAGTACTCCGCCCCCTCCCGACCCGCCTGCGTCCTACGAGTGGATATCCACCCAATGGACGGCTGTTGCTTCATTGGCAGGACTCCCCGCTGGCACGTATACCGCTGCGAGCTTCTATCGCGACACCGACATCCTGAACAGCACGACAACCTCATCGGCCGTGAACGCGAACGTGCAGGCCCTTCAGACCTATCTCAACTCCGTAGACGATTATGATTCGGGTCGAATCACAGTAGGTGGGCACTGGCGACAACAGACAAACGAGAAGATCGCCAGCGTCGTCAATCACCGATGTTTGGCGGCCTCGGAGGCCATCCCTGGCGTTGACATCACCGGGGTTGATGATCCGGGGATCCCGATGACTGTGGAACTGGCCACGGCGTTCCAGGAATGCATCGCCCTGGGCGGTCTTGGCCCGAACTTCTACAGGTCATACGGTCCCGTGCAACAACGCATCGACTTTCTTGCCGATGACGTCAGCACAGTCATGGGTCAGGTGCAGGGGGCGCTCGATGAGGCCGCGAACGCGGTGGATACGACCGCTCTTTCAGATTCGGTTGCCCACGCTCAGGCGATCAGCGCGTTGATCCTGAGTCTTGAGAACTACTCGGGGAATTTGGACAGTATCTCGGGCGACCTCAACGCCATCGTCACCGGTTACACCATGGGCGGAACCCGGCCGGCGTCAACCAAACTTCCGGCCGCCGTAGCCAGTGTCGGCATTTCCGGGGACATCGAATACGTTGACGGGCTCTTGGAGGATGCTCGGGGTGACGAACCTGACGCATGGATCCTCGTGGTGAGCAAAGCCATAGACGAGGTCAATCGGATTGACTCCGAGGAATACCGCACCAGCGTGCAGAACGATGTCGCGACGACCAAGGCCATGTACGTATCGGCTAGTGCCGCGGAAACCGCAGAGGATGCGCATGTCTTCGCCGATGAGGCTCAAACTGCCTTGGACGCCACCCAGTTGGCTTTCAACGAGGCTCGGACGACGTCGCAGACGATTTCAAACATGTACGAGGAAGTCGCGTCGCATGTCTCAATCGCCAACGCGGCTGTTCTCGACGGCGCGAGGGGGCGTGCCGCAGATGTCAAGAACGAGTACTGGAGCCTTCGCGATGAGGCCAAGCTGTATATGAACGCGGCTCGGCTTGTCGCGGACCACAAGGGTGCCTATGAGGCGGCTGAAGTGGCCGAGGCGCGGAAGCGCGAAGCCGAGACGGCGACCTCCGTTGCCGATGCACAAGCAGCGGTAAATGCCGCCCACGATGCAGTCACAATCGCCGATGCTGCCGTCGCCGAAGCGTTGATTGCTTGGAACTTTGCCTATTCTGCGGCCACGGTGCTTGCGACCACCGAGTCGTTGGCTCTTAGGGACAGTCTCAACGCCGTGTATTTGTCGACTCAGCAGGAAGCAACTCGTGCGCTTAGCGCTGCGAATGCGGCCGATTCCGTTGTGACGCAGAAGGGGCTCGAGAAGGCCGTTGAGGATGCTGCGTATGCGGTCGGTGACGCCGCAAGAGATGCTGAAACGGCGTCGGGGCTGGCGGAGGGAAACGCCTCCATCGCTCTGGAGGCGGAAGACTCTGGAACGGCGACCGCAGCCGCAGCCCAGGCAGATCTGCGAGCCAGTGACGCGAGCGAAGCCTACGGAGTTGCGATCGACCGACACGTGACTGCCGTCGAATATGCGGTGGAGGCTGCCTCCTCCATTGGGAATGGCTGGTTGACCCTAGCGGACAACAACCTTGACAGCGCGAAGGTGGCGGCCAATCAGGCGGCCGCTTTCGCGGCTGTGGCCAACTCCGCCGCCGCGCGCCTACAAGCCTCAGAAAGCGCTGCCGCGGCGGCCGACGCCGCTGACGCAGCGGGCGACGCCACCAACTCGGTTGACGCCCAGGCCGCCGTCGGTCTCGCCCAGCAAGCGGTGAATGCCGCAGCCGTGGCAGTGAGCGCGGCCCAGACGTCCCACGACCGGGCGGCGGCCGCCGATGCGGCCGTGGGCACAGTGGTGACCTCTGCCGCGGTTCAGACGACCGCAGACGCACTCGCGAATGCCGGGGACTCGAAGGCGGCGGCCGACCAGTCGCTGTCGGACGCTCAGGCATCGCTCAACCGCATTCAGAACGAAGAGAAGGCAGCATCGGCGGCGACCAATGCCGAAATAGCGGCCGGGCTTGCCCAGGACGCCGCCCTTGAGGCGGCGGACCACGCCTCCGCGGCCAAGGCGGCGACGACACGGCTGGATTCTTCGGACGCAGTCACCCTCGCCGACCAGGATCGTCAGGCAGCCCAGGACGCCTACGACGACGTGGTCGCATTCCGACAGATTGCTGCGGACGCCGTCGCGGCTGTCGACAACTCGGCGACCCGTGCGTCGCTTCAGGCCTCGGACGACGCGGTCGACGACGCGGCGTCATGGCTGAGCGACGCGACGGTCTCGGCAGCCGAAGCCCATGCGGCGGACGGGGCCATGTGGGCCGCCGACGCACTCGCGGATGCCCGAGCTGCGGCCGAGGCCGCCCAAGGATACGCGGAGCAGGCCGACGAGGCGGGAACCTCCGCAGAGGCCTACGATCTCGCGTATCTCGCGCTCGAGCAGTTGAGTCTCGCCGGCGAGGCACTCGATGACACCACAGAAGCGTACGGGGCAACCGTCGAGGCGGCCACGACCGCCGGCACGCCGGACGCTCAGGCCGCCGAAGCATCGGCGCAGGCATCTTTAAATGAGGCGACGACGTGGCGCGAGGACGCGGCCACGGCGACGGTGAACGCCATTAGTTCGGCGAACCGCATCGCGGCAGATGAGCGGGCGGCAGAAGCGGCCGAGATCGCCGACGCCCAACGCGAGGCGGCCGAGACCGCCCTTACCGCAGCTGACACCGCCCTCGCGGCCGCCGAAGACGCCGCAGATGCCGCGTCCGCCTCTCCCAATGCGGCAGAGGCGGCTATATACGCAGCGGAAGCGAGCGCTCAGGCGGCTGAGGTGCGGACCCAGGCAGGACTTGCGCACGACGCGGCAGGCGCGGCCGAGACCGCCTTCGGTATCGCCACGAGTGCCGCCGAGGCTGGCGGGCCAGCCGCGGCGGACTCTGCCTATGAGGCCCAGCAATCCGCTTCGCTCGCTGGGCAATACTCCGACGATGCTGGTATCGACGGGATCGCGGCCACCGAGGCGGCGGCCCGGGCCCACGCCTCCGTCGCAGCATCCGCCGCGGGTGAGGCGGCTAGTGGAGAGCAAGCGGCGGCCGCACAGGCTGATCTCGCGCTCGATGCCACCAACCTCGACGACGCCGTGGCAGCCTCCGGTCTCGCGGCCTTGGCCGCAACGCAGGCGGCCGAATCGGCCACGATCGCACAGCAGGCGCTAGACGCGGCCTTGACGGAATCGGACTTCGTCGGAACAGCGGCGGCCTTGGTGTCGGTTTCCCTGGCTGAGGACGATCAGGCCAGCGCAGCGGTATCGGCGGACGCCGCACGACGCTCGGCCGCTGAGGCCGAGGCTGCCGCGCAGGCGTGGATAGCGTCGACCGGGTTGGCCGACGCGACGACGGCTGAGGCGGCCGCGATTGATGCCGCAGCGCTGGCCCTCGCCGCACCCAACGGGGCCGAGGCCCAGGTATTAGCGGACGGCGCGGCGGAGCAGGCCGACGCCGCAGAGGCAGCCGCCAGCGCCGCTCTGGAAGCCGCAGGCAAGGCGGAGACGGCGGCAGGGATCGTCGGCACGCCGACGGCCCTAGCCCATGCGTCGCAGGCCGCAGACGACGCCGACCAGGCATCCCAGGCGGCCACCCGAGCCCGGGCCTCTGCCAATGAGGCGGGCGACTACGCTGCCCCACTCCTCGCATATGAAGAGGAGGTTGCGGCCCAGCGGGAGATCGCCGAGACGGCCGCAGACGTGGCTCAGGCGGCCGCATCCACCGCATCATCGGTCGCCACTGCTGTCGCAAACGCAGCACACTCGGCCAACTCCGCCTCGACCAAGTCCGGGGCCCAGGCCCAGGCGGCGATTGCGAGCCAGGCGGTGACAGAGGCACTGGCCGCGGAATCCATAGCGGCAGGCGCCTTGGCGGATGCCCGGGCGGCCTCCACGGCGGCTGCGGCCGCCGCGGAGCGAGCGGGCACGGGGGTCGCGCTCAACGATGAGGCCCGGGCCGGTGTCGCCGTGACCGAGGCGGAGGAGGCGCTTGAGGCCGCACAGGCATCGAGAGTGGACGCCCAGAGGTATGCGGACTACGCGACGGCGGAAGCCGCGAGTCGGCCGAGCCTCTATGTCGGGACCACCGATACGAGTTCGTCGGATGTCTGGTGGGGTTCGGCCCACTGGCAGGCACTCGCGGATGCGATCGGATGGACGGGCCCGCACGACAACTTCGGTCGAGACTCGGCTTTCCTGCGGTACCAGACCCGGACGACGTCCTCGGCGGCGGTGTTTCAGAACTATCTGAACGCCATCGATGGGCTACCAGCTGGAGTCGAGGACATCACGGCTGACGGCGCGTGGGGACCGATCACGACCGAGAAGCTCCGCCACGTGATGGACGTGCGCTGCGACTGGAATGACCCGTGGCAGTACACCGTCGTAGATGGGTGGGACGGTTACGTGAATAACCAGCAGTGGGGATTCAACCAGGACGAGGCTGCGGTCTTGGCGGCGTGCCTGAACGCGGGCCGATTCAACGACTCCAATCTCAGCACGAGCTCGGCGGCTACCGCGACGGTGAATGCCGCGGCCGTCGTCACCGGATACGCGAATGCGGCTGCAACCGCCGCACTCGCTGCGGACACGGCCGCAACGTCGACGATCGCCTATCAGCAGGCCGAGTTGGCCGAACAGAAGGCAATGGCGGCAGAGAATGCCCTCCCGGCAGTCGAGGCGGCGCAGGACAAGGTCGAGGCGGAGGCGTTCTTCGCCAACTCTGTGAGCGGGAATGCGTCGCTGACGATAGCATCCATCGCCGAAGCGTCGGCGCAGGCTGCCGTGGTCGCTGCGTGGGCATCAGCAGACGCGGCTCAGGCTTCAGCCGATCGCATCCTCGCCGAGGAGCGAGAGGCGGCGAAGGATCTCGCCCTCGCCGAGGCAGCGATAGCGGCGTCGGAGCTTGGCGCCGCGAACACGGCCGCGGCATCGGCGGCGTCGGCGCTGGATTCAATGGATTTGGTTTCGGGCAACATCGCACTCATTGACGGGTACATCGCGGTGGTGTCGGCTGCGGAGGACGCAGTTCAGCATGCGCAGGCCGCGGCGGACGCAGCGCAGGCGGCTGCCAATGCCGCCAGCGGTGCAGCATCGAGTGAGGCGACCGACGCCGCGGCCCAAGCGGCCATGGACTCCGTCGCTGCGGCAGAGGCAGTAACGGCGGCGCAGGCGTCGGTCGACGCGGCCGAGGCCCTCGCGGCCCCGGCGCTCGCCTATGTAGACGAGGCCGAGGCGCAGGCTGGGCTCGTTGAAGGCGCCGCAACGCAGGCCTCTGGAGCCGCAACCCTGGCGTCTCAGAAGGCGGCTGCGGCGGCGTCCGCCGCCTCAGCCGCCAATGCGGCGACGACCAAGGCAGGCGCCACCGCTCAGGCGGCGGTGGCGAACCAGGCTTCAGTTGATGCCGCGGCCGCGGTGGCCATTGCCACCCAGGCCGTCGAGGACGCAAACGCCGCCGTCTCGGCGGCCATCGCGGCCAGGGACACGATTCCCGTTCCGGCGACCAACGCCAGTGTGACTTCATCTCAGGAGTCGGCCTCGGCGGCGGCTGCCTCGCTTGTCAGCGCCCAGGCGTCAGCCACACAGGCCGCGGCATCGGCGGCGGCAGCCAATGCCGAAGCTGCGAGTCGACCGAACCTGTCGGTCGGCGGATGGGATTCGACGCACTGGATTGCACTCTCCTCTGCCATCGGATTGACGCCGTCGACGCACAACTTCGGCCGAAGCCCGGTATGGGAGACCTATGGAGCCTATTCGAGCAGCGCCAAGTACTTCCAGAACTGGCTAAATGCCAACGACGGTGGCGCTTCGAGCAACATCTACGCGGACGGGTACTGGGGTCCGATCACGACCGAGAAGTTACGGGCGGTCCTCGACTACCGGTGTGCCGGTGTGGCGCCCCACCTCGGAGTGTATGGCTCCATCGACGGCAACGGTTCGGGTGGGGTCAAATTCGTCTTCAACGGGGACGAATCAGTGGCCCTTGCCATGTGCTTGAACGCCGGGCGCTTCTAGTTCGGCGGCTTGGCTGGCGTATTTCGGGTGGGGGGCGGCGCCCGTGACAGTCGTCGAACAAGGGAAGGCCGCCCGGGCGCGCGTGAAGCATTTCCGGCCTTGGGCTGTCAGCTAGGGCTCTCCCGAGAGGGCCTTCCCGCGCCATCGAGCAATCGTTACGTAGTCGACGATGCGAGCAATGGGGCTGAATAGCCTCAAATAGGTACCTTAAGTTGCCTTCGCCACACTGTGATTGAGGCGACTCGTTTTCCCCCCCTAGAACGAAGAAGGGCGCGGATACTGAAAGTGAAGGCAGTAAAGAGGTACCAGCAGGACGATGAGGTCCTGGTTGGAAAGGAGGATGTGATGAGAATCCACCGACAGACATTCGGATTGTTTCTCGCCGCATTCGCTGCTCTTGGACTCATGGCATCGCTCAGCGTGGAGCATTCCATAGATTTGAGCACCGCTTCTGTGGCGCTGCCCATCAGCGGAGGCATACATCCATAAGTACTGAAGAATAGGGCCCGCGGATATTCCGCGGGCCCTTCGTTCTTGACGTCGAACCGGCTAGTTCTTCTTACGGGGAAGCACGAAGAGGACCGCCACGATGATGGCGGCAGCGAATCCAGCGATGATCGACAGGGACTCCTGCAGCTTGCCCCAGAACGTCATCTCTCCCATGGAAAAGCCCCAGCTGTCTGACCCGTCGTAGTAGTCGATCGCACCCCAGGCCTCGAGGATGGTCAGGATGACGAGAAGGGCGATGGCACAGATGGCGGCGACGAGCGACCAACGGCGGGCCTTCTCAAAGGTTGCGTTCTCGGTGAGGTCCTTCATGGAGTCTCTCCCCCTTTCAGGGATTAATGAGCGGCGGATGCCGTACGCATCCGACGGTACCGGGTGGATGGCCATTTGTCTCGACAGGGGGCGAGGCGATTCCCCGACGGGTTTCGCCGATCCGATCCCTTCCGCGACGCCGCGTCTGGGCTCACTTGCCCCCGGTTGCCTGGCAGACTGTTCCCATCATGATCGGCATCCTCGATGAACTCCAGTGGCGCGGGCTCATCTCCCAGACCACCGATGAGACATCTCTCCGGGCGGTTCTCGACGCTGGCCCCATCACCCTGTACTGCGGCTTCGACCCCACGGCCCCGAGCCTCCATCTCGGAAATCTCATGCAGATCCTCACGGTGCGCCGATTCCAGGACCTCGGCCACAAGCCCCTCCTGCTCGTCGGCGGGGCGACGGGACTCATAGGCGACCCCCGCATGTCGGGGGAGCGGACCCTCAACCCCGTAGATGTCGTCGAGGGGTGGGTCGGGCGGATCCGTGCCCAGATCGAGCCGCACCTGAATTTCAATGGCCCGAACGCCGCACGGATGGTCAACAACTATGAGTGGACGTCCGCGCTCGACGCCATCACGTTCCTCCGCGACGTGGGGAAGCACTTCCGGATGGGGACGATGCTGGCGAAGGAGACGGTCGCGCGGAGGCTCGCCTCGGACGAGGGGATCTCGTACACCGAGTTCTCCTACCAGGTGCTTCAAGGGATGGATTTCCTTGAGCTCTACCGGCGGTATGGCTGCACGCTCCAGACGGGGGGGTCCGACCAATGGGGGAACCTGCTGGCCGGAACAGAGTTGATCCACAAGGCCGAGGGGGCGACGGTGCATGCCCTGGCGACGCCCCTGGTCACCAAGGCGGATGGCACAAAGTTCGGCAAGACGGAGGGCGGGTCGATCTGGCTCGACGCCGAGATGACGAGCCCGTACGCCTTCTACCAGTTCTGGGTGAACTCCGACGACGCGGAGGTTATCCAGTTCCTCAAGTACTTCACGTTCCGCACCCGTGAGGAGATCGACGCACTGGCGAAGGCGGTGGCCGACGAGCCGCACAAGCGCGAGGCCCAGCGAACGCTCGCCTATGACGTGACCGCGCTCGTGCACGGCGCAGAGGCCGCAGACGCCGTCGTGGAGGTCTCCCAGGCGATCTTCGGGCGGGGGGAACTCGTTGGGCTTGACGCCGGGACCCTCGCGGGTGTCGCGACGGAGGCTCCATCTGCGGAGATTGCGGCAGGGACATCGATCGTGGATGCCATGGTGGCCGTGGGGTTGGTCGAGTCGCGCTCGGCCGGACGCCGGGCGGTCGCTGAGGGCGGCGCCTACCTCAACAACGAGAACGTATCGGATCCGGACCTCGCGTTGGATGTCGGGGCCGCACTCGCAGGCGGATGGGCAGTCCTGAGGCGGGGGAAGAGGACCATCGGCCTCGTCCGCATCGTCACCTGAGACGCCCGCGATGGGGCTATCCCCCCGTCCGCCTATCGGAGTTTCTGCAACTTCTCGTACGTGGCGGCGATCGTGAGAAGGATCGCGCCGACGATCCCGAACGAGACCCACCTCGGCACGATGTCGGAGCCAACGGCCACTTGTGTGAGGGAAACGGTCACCGCCGTCACCGCCGTGGCCACGATCGGGGCGAACCAGCGGAGGAGTACCCCAGTGAGGGCGAGGACAATCGTGGCTGCCGTCAGCGCGAGGGTACGGGTAAGCGAGTCCGGCTGCAGGGCAAGGGCGATGTAGCTCGGAATGAGCGCCAACCCCAGGCCCGGCCCCAAGGCCCTGAACGTCCGGACCTCCGCGTCCTCCGCTAGCCACCATAGGCCGATCGCGAGTACCGTCCCTGCCGGGACGGCCGTGTAGGCTTCGATCACATTGATTTGTGCTCCGGCGAGCACCTCTGCTGCCCCGATCGATAGCACCAGGGACGATATCCAGCGGCTGTTCCGCGACCCGAAGACAGCGTGGCCGAGCCATCCCGCCCCCGCGATGAGCGTGGCGACGCCACCAGCGGTGAGGGATGGCGCCCATGCGGGGATGAAGAGTGTTGCCGCTCCGATCGTCACGAAGGTCACGTCCATCGTGGGATCGAGTCTTCGAGCGCGGATGCCAAGCGACACTCCCATCGCCACCGCCATCGCGGCTCCGAACGCGACTGGCGCATGCCCACCCATCGCGGACACACCGGCTCCAGCCGCAAGCGCAGCGAACACGTGCGTGCCAACGAGTGCAGAGTTGCGGAAGGACCGATCGGTGCGGATCGCAAGCCACCCTGCCGCGACCGCGGCAACGGTTGCCGCCGCCGCCAACCCAGATTCGTCCCCTGCGGCCCACCCGACGCCGAGGGCGAGGCACACGACCGTTGCCCCGGGACGGACGTTCCAGCCAGCGTCTGGAATCCGGGGGGCGGCAACTACGCCCGCCATGCCAAGTGCCAGCACGCTGATCGATGCCCAAGGGTGCGGGAGGCTCGCGGAGACGATGAGGGCGAAGGGCAGCATTGCCCACCCGGCGTTGATGTATGCGGGTCGCCACGCGAGAAGGGCAATGGCAGTGAGCGCGGCGACAATCGCAAGGAGGCCGGAGATCGGCGCCTCTCCGCGAGAGAAGAGCTCTTCCATCAGGCGGATGTACGCGCGCCCGAATCCGGCCAGGAGGGCCCAGGTGACGAGTATCCCAGCGGGGACGAGGCCGAGTATCAGGGGGCTGGCAAGACGAGGCCCTAGCCACTTGGCGATCCACGTGTATATCGCGATGACCGCAGCCGCGGCGATCACCGTCTTCTCCCACGTGTCCGCCATGGCCGAGACCCACGCGATGGCGGCGAGCGATGTAAGAAGGGAGACGGGCCCGAGGGTGACCATGGGCCAGCGGATCGAGGCCGCCACGAGAACGGCGATCGTGAGGGTCACCGCCCCGAGTCCCGGCGAGATCGGGTAGTCCCCGCGACCAACCTCTAGGAGTGTCGGCAGGGCACAGAAGGTGGCCCAGGCGGCGCCGAAGATGCCCACCGTTTTCCGCGCGGGGGTCGTGGTCCACACGAGCGCGGTAAGGGCCACTAGGATCGCCACCCCTGTTCCCACGAGGGCATTCAGCCCGGGAGACTGATGGGTAGACAGCGCGAACCACGCCGTTCCAGCAGACGCGGCCGCCACTGAAAACAGAGCCCCAAGACCATTGGCGACCCGAGCCCCAAGACCCATCCCCCACCCGTTCCTGCAGGCCGCGGCCGCGATGGCCGCGCCCACCATCGTCGCCGTCACCCATTCGATCCCGGACGCCCACGCGGAGCCGGGGCCGGGCTCGGGGATCGACAGAAGTCCCAGCGGCAGCGCGTAGAGCGAGAATCCCACCGCAGTCACGATAGCGGGGACGAGGCCGGAGGCGAGGGGAAGCCGCAGGCGGTTTGGCCAAGGCCTCACGGCCCACAGGATCAGCGCCGCGGCAGCGACCCCAAAGGCGACCTGTGCCTCGCCAGGAAGGCCGCAACGATGCGCGATGGCTGCGACGCCGGCGGTCGCGAGAAAGGAGGCTGGCCCGAGCGTGATATTTGGACACCACCGCGAGAAGGCGACGAGAAGGGCGATTGGGAGTAGCAGCGCCGCTAGCCCCGTGGGTAGGAAGGTCCTCGGCGACGCGAACGCGACGATCCCGTTGAAACCGGAGATAGTGATCAGTAGTGCCGCGCCTGCGCCACTTGTCCACTTCGCCACCACCGGAACCCAGAGCATCGCGAAAGCAGCCGCAATAAGTGCGGCAACGGACCCCGTCCAGGCGATCGCGACCGCCCTCCCGTCACCCCACTCTGATGCGGCCGTATAGTCTGCCGCGATCGCCGCAGTGAGGGTGACCAGCGCCCCCATCACGCCAAAGACCGTTGCGACGACGGTCGGGACGCGCCATCGAGTGAGGGCCGCGAGGGCGGCGCCGGCGAATGCGGCCGTCAGCCCTCCCCATGCGTCGAAGTTGCCAGCCCCCGATGCGCCTTCTACGAGGGTCCGAACCAGGACGGGAACGGTCCACCAGAGGCTTGCCAGGAGGGCACCCCCGAGTGGAACCGCAAGTCCAACCGCGATCGGACCGCGCCAGGTGGCGGGCATCCGGAGTGCAGCCCACAGGATGGCGGCCACGATCGCTGCGCCGTTGGCGGATGCCCTGGCCCAATGATCCCCGTCCGTGACGGCGGCGGCGGCGATGATGGGGATCAGGAGGGCGGCTGGAGCGAGGGTGATACGAGGCCATCTCCTTATTCCGGCAGTCAGGACCAACGCGGGGCCGAGGCCGAGCGCGAGTCCCACGGCGAGAGGCACGGTCCGCATGGCCAACGGCCACACGGCGTTGAGCGCACCGAGGGTGGCGACGGCAACTCCCCCGATGCCGCTGACCTTCCTTGCGAGTGTGTTTTTCCACGCGAACGCCGCGATCGCAGTCGCCGCGCCCCCCACCTCGAGCACGAGCGCGAGCCACCACAGATGAGTACTCGGAAGCATCCTGGTGACCGGGAATGCTAGCCCCGCGAAGCCGGCGGTGGCAAGGATCGCGCCCGACACCTCAAGGCGCCCCACCCACGGAGGACGATCGCGCCATAGCCGCGTCGCCGCGATGGTGGCGGCCAGCGCCAAGGCCGCGACCGCCGTCCATTCATCGATGGTCGGAGGTCTGCCGTCGAGCCTGAACGCCACTGCCCACGCGACCAATCTGCCTACTTGCACCACAAGCAGGACGAGCGCGCCGATGGCCATCGGTACGGCGCCGATCAGCGCAGGGAGTCGCCACGTCTTGGGGGCGAGGGTGATCAGGGCGATAGCGACAGCGGCGACCGCAGTACCTGCGGCAACGGATGACGACCCGTGGTCGGTCGGACCAGACACTGCGGCCAGGGCCACCGCGGTGGCGACGAGCATAGCGGGTCCGATCGTCACGTTTGGCATCCACTTGCCCGCAATCACCAACACCGGAATCGGTAGCAGAGCCGCACAAAGGAGGAAAGGGTCGAGGGATTCGGCTCCCGCGAGTTCCAGCCCCGCGGGTATTACGCTAAGCGTCACAACAGCCGTGTAGCCGACGCTAACGATCCACCGTTCCGGTTGGGCGGTCCACCATCGGAGGGTGAGGCCGACGGCAACCCCCGCAGCCACCCCCACGAGGGTTGAGAGGGCGGGTCGTCCTGATCCCGGTAGCCTCATGAACGCGATCGCGAGGCTCACTGGCGTGCCTATGAGTGAGAGCGCTGCCATCGGGCCGACCCACCTCACCTTGCGCCGCGATAGCGCATAGCCAGACGCGCTCGACGCGAGCAGCGCGATCGAGATGGCGAAGTCGCCGAGGTCGCCCTCCGCTCGGTTGAACGCGACGACGGCTACGCCCGTGAAGGCCATGGCCACCACGCCGACGGCTCCACCTGAGACCAGAAGGTCGTGGTAACTGAGCCACAGGGAGAGCCAAGCGATCGCTCCCGCGACCGCTAGGACGAGCAAGCCCTGGGCGAGGGGGAAGATCGTCTCCCAGGTCACGGCGATGAAGACGATGGCCGCCGTGATGAGCATCGATGCCCCCGCGATGCCCAGCAGTATCGGCGCCGTGAGCCGACGCTTCGGTCGGTGCTCGAGGCTGGGCTTCCGTTTCCGTGCGGGCCGGGAGACGCTCTGTTTGGGGGTCGCGGCCGCTGCGCTTTCCCGCCAGGTCTGCTCCCCTGTGCCCCCCCAAGCCACGGGTCCGACGTGATGCCTGGGCTTCGTCGGAGCCCGTGTCGCGAGGAGCCGCGTCATCCATACCCTGTGCTGGGTCGCGAGAGCGTTCCACTTCCCCATGATCTCGTCGTACTGCGTGTGGTAGGCGGACAACTGCTGGTCCGCGTCAATCACCTGCCGGTACAGGGGGTCGGCCGTACGGCTACCGCACCCATGACAACGCTCGTCCACGCCCAACTGGACGCTGGCCCCGCAGATTGGGCACCTGACGGTCTCGGCGGATCCGCCTTCAGGAACCGTCATCCCCACCCTCCGCTCGATGGGCTCGACGGTACAGATAGCTCACCTTCTCCGCAATGGGAACAAGCTTCCGGGGGACGGACGGTCGGGAGGGGGCCGACGATCGGGAGGGGACGGACGCGAGCGGTCGCGCCGCTGGTGACACGCCCGAGATCAATAGAGTTGACTCGCACCCTCTCCGCACCGTAAGTTATCCCACGCTGCCCGAGCGGAAGCACTCGACGGAGGACTGAAGAAGGCCACGGCGAGACCCCCTCAAGGTGGCTCCATCAACCTCAAACCCGGGGGTGCCAGTGGCGCCCAAGCGGGGTAGGATGGTGGGCCCGCATATTCCGCGGATCGTTCGCAAGGCGGTTTGACGGAGAGGTGCGGGAAGACTAACATTGCAGGGTTGCCCTGAATCGGATCGAGAGATCCGGATCGGTGCGCGTCCGAACCTTGAGAACTCAACAGCGTGCCACAAAGTCGATGCCAAAAACCCCGGCGTCGCCACCCCCGACTTCGGTTGGGAAGGAGCGACGCGGGATTCCTTTGGTGAAGATCAAATGTCAGTGACATTTGTTCAATGCTAGAGATTGAACGGTCCTTCGGGACCACTTCGAAAAGTCGGTTCGCCGCCTTCGGGCGGATACCAAACAGACCTTTACGGAGAGTTTGATCCTGGCTCAGGACGAACGCTGGCGGCGTGCTTAACACATGCAAGTCGAACGAAAAGTCGGAGCTTGCTCCGGCAGACAGTGGCGAACGGGTGAGTAACACGTGAGTAACCTGCCCCCGACTCTGGGACAACTCCGGGAAACTGGAGCTAATACCGGATACAAGACGCTCAGGCATCTGAAGCGTCTGGAAAGAATTTCGGTCAGGGATGGACTCGCGGCCTATCAGCTTGTTGGCGGGGTAACGGCCCACCAAGGCGACGACGGGTAGCCGGCCTGAGAGGGCGATCGGCCACACTGGAACTGAGACACGGTCCAGACTCCTACGGGAGGCAGCAGTGGGGAATATTGCACAATGGGCGCAAGCCTGATGCAGCAACGCCGCGTGGGGGATGAAGGCCTTCGGGTTGTAAACCCCTTTCAGCAGGGAAGAAGCGAAAGTGACGGTACCTGCAGAAGAAGCGCCGGCTAACTACGTGCCAGCAGCCGCGGTAATACGTAGGGCGCAAGCGTTGTCCGGAATTATTGGGCGTAAAGAGCTCGTAGGCGGTTCGTCACGTCTGCTGTGAAAACCCGAGGCTCAACCTCGGGCCTGCAGTGGGTACGGGCGGACTAGAGTGTGGTAGGGGAGATCGGAATTCCTGGTGTAGCGGTAAAATGCGCAGATATCAGGAGGAACACCAATGGCGAAGGCAGATCTCTGGGCCACAACTGACGCTGAGGAGCGAAAGCGTGGGGAGCAAACAGGATTAGATACCCTGGTAGTCCACGCCGTAAACGGTGGGCACTAGATGTGGGGACCATTCCATGGTTTCCGCGTCGCAGCTAACGCATTAAGTGCCCCGCCTGGGGAGTACGGCCGCAAGGCTAAAACTCAAAGGAATTGACGGGGCCCCGCACAAGCGGCGGAGCATGCGGATTAATTCGATGCAACGCGAAGAACCTTACCAAGGCTTGACATATACGATTTATCCATAGAGATATGGAGTCCTTCGGGGTCGTATACAGGTGGTGCATGGTTGTCGTCAGCTCGTGTCGTGAGATGTTGGGTTTAGTCCCGCAACGAGCGCAACCCTCGTTCTATGTTGCCAGCACATAATGGTGGGAACTCATAGGAGACTGCCGGGGTCAACTCGGAGGAAGGTGGGGATGACGTCAAATCATCATGCCCCTTATGTCTTGGGCTTCACGCATGCTACAATGGCCGGTACAAAGGGCTGCGATATCGCAAGATGGAGCGAATCCCAAAAAGCCGGTCTCAGTTCGGATTGAGGTCTGCAACTCGACCTCATGAAGTCGGAGTCGCTAGTAATCGCAGATCAGCAATGCTGCGGTGAATACGTTCCCGGGGCTTGTACACACCGCCCGTCAAGTCACGAAAGTCGGTAACACCCGAAGCCGGTGGCCTAACCCGCAAGGGAGGGAGCCGTTTAAGGTGGGATTGGCGATTGGGACTAAGTCGTAACAAGGTAGCCGTACCGGAAGGTGCGGCTGGATCACCTCCTTTCTAAGGAGCACGTGGCACCGCGTCATAACGACGACGGTGTCCATTCTCGTTTCTGCCCCAAAAGGTAGACGAGAGCTCATGGATGGAACATCGACAAGGCGCAATTCATCTTCTCTCTCAGTACGCCCTCGGGCTGGAACGGAGACGGATGAAACGGGCTTGGCACGCTGTTGGGTCCTGAGGGCTCGGGCTAACGCCTGTCCCCCAGGCCGCAATCCGCTTGATACAAGCGGAGCACGGCTGGTAGGACCATCGGATATGGATGAACCACCTCGCACTGTGTTGAATCAACACCGCGAGGCAGGCACCGGAAGACGGTGGGACCGCCCGTACCTTGAGAACTGCACAGTGGACGCGAGCATCTTTGATTTTTATGGTCAAGTTAATAAGAGCACATGGTGGATGCCTTGGCAGTAGGAGCCGAAGAAGGACGTAGCAGCCTGCGATAAGCCTCGAGAAGTTGGCAAGCGAACTTTGATCCGAGGATGTCCGAATGGGGAAACCCCGCTGGAGTCATGTCCAGTGACCCTCGCCTGAACACATAGGGCGAGCGGAGGGAACGTCGGGAAGTGAAACATCTCAGTACCGACAGGAACAGATATTCCGTTAGTAGTGGCGAGCGAAAGCGGAGAAGGCCAAACCGTCAGCGCGTGATAGCCGGCAGGCGTTGCGTTGACGGGGTTGTGGGACCTTTCAGTTGGTTCTGCCGAACCAGCAGGGAGTCAGAAATCCGCGCGATAGTCGAAGGGCATTGAAAGGCCCGGCACAGAGGGTGGCACCCCCGTAGACGAAATCGCACGGACTCCCGAGAGTCATCCCAAGTAGTGCGGGACACGTGAAATCTCGTACGAATCAGCAGAGACCACTCTGTAAGCCTAAATACTACCTACTGACCGATAGCGGACAAGTACCGTGAGGGAATGGTGAAAAGTACCCCGAGAGGGGAGTGAAATAGTACCTGAAACCGTGTGCTTACAACCCGTCGGAGCCTCCCTAGCAGGGGTGACGGCGTGCCTTTTGAAGAATGAGCCTGCGAGTTAGTGGTACGTGGCGAGGTTAACCCGTGTGGGGGAGCCGTAGCGAAAGCGAGTCCTAATAGGGCGAATCAGTCGCGTGCTCTAGACCCGAAGCGGAGTGATCTATCCATGGCCAGGTTGAAGCGCGGGTAAGACCGCGTGGAGGACCGAACCCACCTGGGTTGAAAACCGGGGGGATGAGCTGTGGATAGGGGTGAAAGGCCAATCAAACTCCGTGATAGCTGGTTCTCCCCGAAATGCATTTAGGTGCAGCGTCGCGTGTTTCTTGCTGGAGGTAGAGCTACTGGTTGACTGATGGGCCCTAAAAGGTTACTGACGTCTACCAAACTCCGAATGCCAGTAAGTGAGAGCGCGGCAGTGAGACTGCGGGGGATAAGCTTCGTAGTCGAAAGGGAAACAGCCCAGAACACCAACTAAGGTCCCTAAGCGTGTGCTAAGTGGAAAAGGATGTGGAGTTGCCCAGACAACCAGGAGGTTGGCTTAGAAGCAGCCACCCTTGAAAGAGTGCGTAATAGCTCACTGGTCAAGTGATTCTGCGCCGACAATGTAGCGGGGCTCAAGCACACCGCCGAAGTTGTGTCATTCACACATCGCCCGGTCTTCGGATCCAGGCGTGTGGATGGGTAGGGGAGCGTCGTGTGGCGAGTGAAGCCGCGGGGAGACCCAGCGGTGGACGCCACGCGAGTGAGAATGCAGGCATGAGTAGCGAATGACGGGTGAGAAACCCGTCCGCCGAAAGACCAAGGGTTCCAGGGCCAGGCTAATCCGCCCTGGGTAAGTCGGGACCTAAGGCGAGGCCGACAGGCGTAGTCGATGGACAACGGGTTGATATTCCCGTACCGGCGAAGAACCGTCCATGCCGAATCTGGTGATGCTAAGGGCCTGAAATGACTGCACCCTTCGGGGGAACGTTGTGGAGCGCCCGAACCGAACCGGTAGTAGGCAAGCGCATTAACAGGGGTGACGCAGGAAGGTAGCTGAGCGTGGCGATGGTTGTCCACGTCTAAGGGTGTAGGGCGAGTCGTAGGTAAATCCGCGGCTCATATGCCTGAGACCTGACGGTGACTGCAATTGCAGGAAATCGGTGATCCTATGCTGCCAAGAAAAGCCTCGGCGCGAGGTTCTAGCCGCCCGTACCCTAAACCGACTCAGGTGGTCAGGTAGAGAATACCAAGGCGATCGAGTGAATCGTGGTTAAGGAACTCGGCAAAATGCCCCCGTAACTTCGGGAGAAGGGGGGCCTAAGGCGTGAAGGCATTTACTGCCCGAGCGTTCGAAGGCCGCAGAGACCAGGGAGAAGCGACTGTTTACTAAAAACACAGGTCCGTGCGAAGTCGCAAGACGATGTATACGGACTGACGCCTGCCCGGTGCTGGAAGGTTAAGGGGATGGGTTAGCCGTAAGGCGAAGCTCTGAACTTAAGCCCCAGTAAACGGCGGTGGTAACTATAACCATCCTAAGGTAGCGAAATTCCTTGTCGGGTAAGTTCCGACCTGCACGAATGGCGTAACGACTTCTCCGCTGTCTCAACCGCGAACTCGGCGAAATTGCACTACGAGTAAAGATGCTCGTTACGCGCAGCAGGACGGAAAGACCCCGGGACCTTTACTATAACTTGGTATTGGTATTCGGCGCGGTTTGTGTAGGATAGGTGGGAGACTATGAAGCGTTCACGCCAGTGAATGTGGAGTCATTGTTGAAATACCACTCTAATCGCTCTGGATATCTAACCTCGATCCGTAATCCGGATCAGGGACAGTGCCTGGCGGGTAGTTTAACTGGGGCGGTTGCCTCCCAAAATGTAACGGAGGCGCTCAAAGGTTCCCTCAACCTGGTTGGCAATCAGGTGGCGAGTGCAAATACACAAGGGAGCTTGACTGCGAGACTGACAGGTCGAGCAGGGACGAAAGTCGGAATTAGTGACCCGCTGGTGGCAAGTGGAAGCGCCAGCGCTCAACGGATAAAAGGTACCCCGGGGATAACAGGCTGATCCTGCCCAAGAGTCCATATCGACGGCATGGTTTGGCACCTCGATGTCGGCTCGTCGCATCCTGGGGCTGTAGCAGGTCCCAAGGGTTGGGCTGTTCGCCCATTAAAGCGGTACGCGAGCTGGGTTTAGAACGTCGTGAGACAGTTCGGTCCCTATCCGCTGCGCGCGCAGGAGACTTGAGAGAACCTGCCCCTAGTACGAGAGGACCGGGGTGGACGAACCTCTGGTGTGCCAGTTGTTCCGCCAGGAGCACCGCTGGTTGGCTACGTTCGGGTGAGATAACCGCTGAAAGCATCTAAGCGGGAAGCTCGTCTCAAGATGAGGTCTCCATGGGATTCATCCCGAGAGGCCCTCAGTAGACGACTGGGTTGATAGGCCGGATGTGGAAGAGGGGACTAAAGACCCTTGAAGCTGACCGGTACTAATAGGCCGATGACTTGACTCTTCAAAAATGCTATGCGTCCACTGTGCGGTTCCCGAGATACGGTCGGGAAACCGAAGGAATATCTCAATAGAGTTACGGCAGCCATGGCGAAGGGGAAACGCCCGGTCCCATTCCGAACCCGGAAGCTAAGCCCTTCAGCGCCGATGGTACTGCACTGGTGACGGTGTGGGAGAGTAGGTCGCTGCCGGACATTCTTTCGCGATGGCCGCCCTTCGGGGCGGCCATCGGCGTATATATCGATAGGGAAGAATGACGGTAGAAGATCGGAGTCACATGACACCGGGTGGTGTGACATCAAGTGATGCGACACCGAGCGGCAGGCGTCCCGAGCGCGCTCGCTCGACCGCTCGCCCAGAGAGCCCTCGCTCGACCGCTCGCCCAGAGAGCCCTCGCTCGACCGCTCGCCCCGAGCGCTACGACTCCAGGCCGAAGCCGGAGGCACCGACCATCCCACCGGAAATCCAATACGGGGACCTTGACCGTGATGTCAGGGTCCGTCTTCGCACCCTCAGCAAGGGGAACGCCGAGGACGTGGGCCGGCACATCATGATGGTCGGGCTTCTTCTGGAGGATGACCCGGAACAGGCCTATCTTCACGCGCAGGTAGCGGTCTCCCGGGGAGGACGTGTCGATGTCGTCAGGGAGGTATCCGCCCTCGCCGCCTATGCAACTGGGAGATATACGGAGGCGTTACGGGAACTTCGGACGGTCCGCCGCCTCTCGGGATCCGCGGAGCATCTTGCGCTTGAGGCGGACTGCGAGAGGGGCCTGAAGCGCCCGGAGAGGGCCGTTGCCCTCGCTCAATCGCCGGAAGCCAAAGGCCTGAGCCCGATCGCGACCATCGAGCTTCAGATCGTACTGGCGGGGGCGCGCCTCGACATGGGCGAACCCGAGGCCGCCCTCCTGATCCTCCAGCGCCTGAAGGCACCGACGAAGAATTCGGCCGCGAGGGTCGCGGAAGCGATGGTCGACGCGCTTCGAGCGCTTGAGAGAGGCGATGAGGCCGAGCGGATTGCCGAGACCCTCCCGAGTTGGGATGTCGAGGAAACCGAGCCGGAGATCGTCGTCTACGATCTCGAGGATGAGGACACTGAAGGCGAGGACACTGAAGGCGAGGACACTGAAGGCGAGGACACTGAAGGCGAGGCGGATGTCCGGTGACTGAGACCCTTGCGGGTAGCAAACTTCCCCTCCAGGAGGCCTTCGACACCGCCCTCCTCGATCTTGACGGTGTGACCTATCGCGGACCCGAGGGGATCTCGTCCGCCGCACCCGCACTTGAGGCCGCCCGAGCGGCGGGGATGACCCTTGTCTTCATCACGAACAACGCCAGCAGGGAGCCCCTGGAGGTAGCCCGGCACCTGACCGAGCTCGGAATCAGAGCGCGTCCAGAGGAAGTCGTGACCGCCGCGCAGGTGGCGGCGTCCATGCTCGCCTCGAGGCTCGCCCCAGGGGATAGAGTCCTCGTGGTGGGGGGACAGGCGCTCAGGGCAGAGGTAGAGGCGAGGGGTTTCGTGGTCGTCGATTCCGCGAAGGATCACCCCGCGGCGGTTGTGCAGGGCTGGCATCCGGACGTCGGATGGAGGGAACTCGCCGAAGCTTCCTATGCTGTTCGAGCCGGCGCCTACTATCTGGCAACCGGACGAGACTCGACACTTCCAAGCGAGAGGGGAATTGCTCCTGGCAACGGGGCACTCGTTGAGGCCGTCGTCACCGCCTCCGAGATCGAGCCGGAGAGCGCGGGAAAGCCAGGGCCTCGGATATTCCTTGAGGCCGTGACGGGCGCCTCTGCGAAGGCACCCCTCGTCATCGGCGATCGCCTCGATACCGACATCGCCGGAGCATGGGCGGCAGGAATCCCGGCACTCCTTGTCCTCACGGGGGTCCACACCTTGCGCCACGCGATCCTTGCGCCCCCACACGAGCGCCCATCGTTTATTGGCCAGACCCTCGCGTGCCTCGCCGAACCTCACCCGACACCCGAGGCGCGAAGCGGCTCTTGGCACGTCGGGGAGGCCTCGGCAAAGGTCGTCGACGGAGAGCTCCAGATATCGGGGGAGGAAGGGCTCGATGCCGCTCGGGCAGCATGCGTCGCCGTATGGGAGGCGGCCGACAGATGTGAGACGATTCTCGTCGATTCGTTGTCGAGATTCGGGATAAAATGAATCATGGCCGATTCTCAAAAGCACCGCGATAGCCTTGGCGAGGTGTCGTTCCCCCCAGAGGTTGAGGACGCCCTCAAGAAGGTCACGGAGTTGCCCGAGGATCCAGAGGAGCAAGCCGAGTTCTTCGACAAGGTCCAGGACGCCCTTACCAAGCGCCTGCACAACGAACCCTAGTTTCCCCATGCGGGTGGATCGCGCCCTCGCGGTGCGGGGTTTGGTTCGCTCTCGAACCCATGCCCAGGCGTTGATCTCCGCCGGGCATGTGCTTCTTGACGGGCGCCCCGTCATGCGCGCGGCAATGGAGGTGACCGAGGGGCAATCGCTCGTTCTCTCGGCAGGCGCGGATCGATATGTCTCCCGCGGGGCACACAAGCTCATCGGAGCCCTCGACTCCTTTGAGCCTCGGGGTTGCGTTGTGACGGGACGACGGTGCTTGGACGCCGGCGCCTCCACAGGCGGTTTCACTCAAGTGTTGCTTGAACGTGGAGCGGAGCGCGTTCTCGCCCTCGATGTCGGTCACGGACAGTTGGTTTCTCCCCTGCGCGAGGATCCCCGCGTGACCTTTCGCGAGGGTGAAAATGTGCGGGACCTCAAGCCCCCACCGAAAGAAGAGGGGGTTGGCCTGATCGTCGCCGACCTGTCCTTCATCTCCCTCGTCCTCGTGGTGAAACCCCTCGTGTCCTGGCTCGATCCGGGTGGGGATGCAGTTTTGCTCGTCAAGCCCCAGTTTGAGGTTGGTGCCGATCGGCTGGGACGGGGTGGGATCGTGCGGAGCGTCAACGCACGAGCCGCGGCAGTCGCCGGGGTCGCCCAAGCGGTGATTTCCGCCGGACTCGGGATTCTCGACGTGGCCCGCAGCGTCGTGTCGGGGGCGGATGGGAATGTGGAATTCTTCGTGTGGGGTCACAAGTCATGGCAGGCTGGGGATGGTGCGGCCACCTCGGGGCGGCCTCACCCCTTGGATGCGGAGGCGCTCCAGGCGGCGATCGCACGGGAGGTGGGTGAATCCGTATGATCCGACGCATACTCGTCGTTGCGCATCCCGGCAGGAAACAGGCCCTTGAGGCGGTTGACCACGCCATCGAGGCCCTCACCGCGTTCGGCACCGAGCCCGTGACCGAGTACGTCCATGGGGAGAGCGAGCCGGTTGAGGCGGCGCTCGTCCTAGGGGGTGACGGGACGATGCTCCATGCCGTAGAGGTCACCCGGGGGGCTGATGTGCCCATCCTCGGGGTCAACTTCGGCCGGGTCGGATTCCTCGCCGAGGCCGAGCGCGACGACGTCAAGGTCGCGGCCGAGGCCCTCGCTTCCGGGAAATACACCGTGGTGGAGCGGGGCACCCTTGATCTCACGGTGACCAACCCTGACGGGAGCACAACGGAGGGCTGGGCCCTCAACGAGACGACGGTCGAAAGGGCCGTCCCGCGCCGCACCCTCGAGGTGGTCGTCGAGGTAGATCGCCGAACCCTCTCGGCCTTCAGTTGCGACGGCGTGGTTGTATCAACCGCGACGGGGTCGACGGCGCACGCCTATTCTGCCGGTGGCCCCGTGATGTGGCCGAACGTCGACGCCCTTCTATTCGTCCCCCTCGCCGCCCACGCCCTCTTCTCCCGTCCTCTCGTGGTCGGGCCGGGTTCGGTCATTGGGGTCCGCGTCACCTCCACATCGTCCACTCCGGGTGTCGCCGTGTGCGATGGATCCCGCACCATCGATGTTCCCCACGGGGGATTGCTGGAGGTCAGGCGGGGTTCGCACACCGTTCGCCTTGCCCGCCTTGCGGAGGCGACCTTCACAGAACGCCTAATCCAGAAGTTTTCCCTCCCGACCAAGGGGTGGCGCGGCGAGCTGGATGTCAGGAGTGCGGAGGAGTGATGTGCTCCACGAACTGAGCATCGAGAACCTTGGAGTGATCAGGTCGGCCCGGCTGACGCTTGGCAAGGGACTGACCGTGGTCACGGGCGAGACGGGCGCGGGCAAGACGATGGTGCTGACGGGACTCGGGCTCGTAACGGGCCAGAAGGTCGCCTCCGCGGTCGTTCGGGTAGGCGCGGCGGCCGCGTTGGCCGAGGCGATCCTTGACCTGCCTGAGGATTCAGAAGCTGCGGTTGTCCTCGCAGAAGCCGGTGCGATCCCCAACGAGGACGGAACGGTTACCATCTCCCGATCCCTTGGGGCAGCCGCTAGGAGTCGAACGATTGTCGGGGGGAGGCAGGTCCCCCAGGCCCTCCTTGCCGATTGCGCAGACGACCTTGTCACCGTCCACGGGCAGGCGGATCAGGTCCGACTGAGATCCGGTGTTCGGCAGCGCGAGATGCTCGATCGATACGCGGGTGAGGGACACCTGGATGTGCTCGCGCGCTATCGAACGGCCTGGACTTCCCTCCTGGAGGAGCGGGAAGAGTTGGCAAGACTGGAGAGAGGCGCGGAGGCGGAGAGGACGGCTGTTTCCCACATGCGGGAGGACCTGGCCGCGATAGAGGGCGTTGACCCGCAGCCGGGGGAGGATGAATCCCTTTCCTCTGAGGCGGCTCTCCTTGAGAATGCCGAATCGGTACGGCAGGGTGTCTCCACGGCGGCTTCAGCCTTGTCGGGTGACGACGATCGCACCATCCTGGCGGCGATCGAGTCCGCTCGGAAGGCCCTCGCCGACGCCTCGCGCCACGATGACACCCTCGCGGCGCACGAGGCCAGGCTCGTCGAGCACTCATACGGGTTATCTGACCTCGCGAGCGACCTCACCCGATACCTCGCCGAGCTCGATGCCGACCCCACAAGACTAGAGGCCGTCCAGAAGCGTCGGAGCGACCTCGCCGCGCTGTGTCGCCGGGTCGGACGCGATCTCCCAGGCGTCCTTGCATACGCGAGGGAAGCCGCCGTTCGGGTGGCCGAGCACGACTCGTGGGATGAGAGGGTTGAGGCTCATCGGGCCGAGGTGGCTCGGTTCGAGGAGGAGGTCGAAGGTCTTGCCGACACGCTCTCGGAGGTGAGGCGGGCCGTCGCGGCGCGCCTTGCCGAGGCCGTCAACGGTGAACTCACTCAGTTGGCCATGCCATCCGCGAGTTTCGATGTCGGTGTCGCCGCGGTGGAACCGGGCCCGTTCGGTTCCGACGCCATCGAGATGACCCTGTCTGCCCACCCAGGCGCGCCGCGGCGCCCCGTGGCTGAGGCAGCCTCGGGCGGCGAGCTCTCCAGGATTACCCTCGCCCTCGAGGTCTCTCTCGCGGTGGGGACTGCCCCGGAGGGACACACCTTCGTGTTCGACGAGGTTGATGCCGGGGTCGGAGGCAAGGCGGCGATCGACGTCGCCCGCCGACTCGCCATCCTTGCCAAGACCCAGCAGGTGCTCGTCGTCACCCACCTCGCCCAGGTCGCCGCGTTCGCCGACCACCACATCGTCGTCACAAAGGACACGGATGGAATGGTGACCACCTCGGAGGTCAAGGAGGTGACTGGGGAGGGTCGGGTGCAGGAGATTGCGCGGCTCTTGTCGGGCCAGGAGGACTCGACTACAGCGCGAGCTCACGCTCTCGAACTCCTCGAAGGCTCCACGGTTGGGCGGTAGGCGTGGCACGATAAGGAGCATGAAGGGACCACAGGGACTCAAGAGATTGCCGAAGTTCCCCCGCAAGCCTGCGAAGAAGACCGTAGACAAGGCCATCAAGGGGGCGGTTCGTGTCGATGCCGATCCGCTACGCCTGGCTCGGAGGCTCCGCAAGGGGGAAGTCGCCATCATTGATGCGATGGACCTCGATCAACGGGCGGCCGAGGCCATTGCCGCGGCGCGCCCCATCGTCGTCCTCAACGCTCAGCCATCGATCTCGGGACGTTATCCGAATGGCGGTCCCCTGGTTCTCGCCCGGGCCGGGATACCACTCATCGACTCCCTAGGGCGCGAGGTGCTTGCCCTGCGAGACGGGATGAAGGTACGGATCGACGGGAAGACGGTGTTCTCGGGGGAGGAGAAGGTCGCGTCTGGGAAGCTTCAGAACCTCGAGTCGATCGCGGAGGCCATGGAGGCCGCGCATGAAGGGGTGAAGATCCAGCTTGCCACCTTCACGGCCAACGCCATGGACGTGGTGGCCCAGGAAGCGGGGCTTCTCCTTGAGGGGGCGAACCTTCCAGAGCTCACCGTCGAGATGCGCGATCGCCAGGTCGTCATACTTGCTGTGGGATTCGAGCACCTAGAGCAGATCAAGGCGATTCGCGGCTACCTCCGCGAGCGACGGCCCGTCATCATCGCGGTCGGCGAGGGCGCGGATGTCGCTATGGCTCACGCCTACGCGCCCGCCGTCATCGTGGGACGCACGGAAGGGATCTCCGATGAGGCGTTGTCCTCTGGCGCGGAGGTCATTCTTCACGACCCGTCGGGACGAGACCCTGGGGAGGCTCGCCTAGATTCCCTGAACGTCAAGCATTCGATGTCCCATATCGCCCTGGCGAGTGAGGACCTCGCGATCCTCACCGCACATGCGGCAGGCGCCAGCGTTATCATCACCGTTGGAGTACAGGTAAGCCTTCATGACTTCCTCGAAGGGGGACGGACCGACACGGTTGGCACCTTCCTAGCTCAACTCGTCGCCGGCGGTTCCCTCATCAATGCCCGGACGCTCGTGAAGGTGTACCGGCATCGATACTCGCCCTGGACGCTTGTCGCGCTCGTCCTATCGGCGGTCTTTGTCCTCGGCAACGCTCTTGCGCTGACCCCCGGTGGGGCGGCCTGGCTAAGGAACATCTGGCCCACCATCGCGTCGTGGTTTGGAGGAACCTCGTGATCGATTTCCGTTACCATGTCATCTCGTTGACGGCCGTCTTCCTTGCCCTTGCCGTCGGAGTCGTACTCGGATCCGGACCCCTCAGGACCGCCCTCGTCGCCGAATTGACGAACGAGTCGTCGGAACTGAAGGCCGCGCTCTCCGAATCGAAGGCCGAGACCGAGAACGCCATTCGCGATTCGGAGATCGGGGAGGATTTCGTCGCTCAGGCTGCAGAGGTGCTGATTGGGGATGCCCTCGCGGACCGCCACGTTGCCGTGGTGCGGATTCTGACTCCGGATGGAGCAGAGGTGACCGGTGTCAAGGACCGGATTGTCCAGGCAGGCGGAACGATCACGGCAAATCTTTCGATCGAGCCAGCGTGGACAGACGATGATCAAATCGCTTTTCGGACGGCATTCGCTACCCAGATCGTCGAAAACGTTGTCGGCGTCGATTCGACCGTCGCCACCGACCGTGTCCTCGCTCACGCGCTGGCCCAGGCGCTCGTCCCGACCGAATTTCCAGCCAGCACCAAGGAGACGGAGGGTTCGACCGCGACGGCGACGGCCGCGGATCGTTCCCGGGTGCTCCTCGACCTTCTCCTGGGGGCCGAGCTCGTCAGCGGTACTGTGACGGGGGAGGTCGATGCCGTGGTCTTCGCCATCGGCCCCGGCCCAAACTCGGATGACGAGTTTTCCATCCTGAGCGATGTTTACATGGAAATCGCCGGGGTGACGGATGAGTACGTCGATGGGACGGTGGTTGCCACCGGACCGAGTCGGCATGGTGATATTCCGTCCTTGATTGTGGCCTCGGCCCTTCTGAGCGACAACGTGACAACCGTGACCTATGGCCTGAACTACTACGGTCACTTCACCGTGGTGCTCGGGCTTGCAAAGGAGATAGCGGGCACGACTGGCCACTACGGCTACGGCGAGGATCTCCTGCTCTATCCAGGCCGGGTGAAGGCTGTAGCAACGCCGACCTGACTCTTCGGGGCGACCCCCGGGCTTCCGTGGTGTTAGAATCGAAGCCCGTGGAGCGAACACGGAATTCTGGGCCCGCGGAGACCCTCACCAGACACATTTTCGTCACCGGTGGCGTGGTCTCATCCCTCGGAAAAGGCCTCACGGCATCGAGTTTGGGACACCTCCTCAGGTCGCGTGGGCTCCGGGTGACTATCCAGAAACTCGACCCCTATCTCAACGTCGATCCGGGCACCATGAATCCCTTCCAGCATGGGGAAGTGTTCGTGACGATCGATGGCGCGGAGACCGACCTCGACATCGGCCACTATGAGCGCTTCCTCGATGTGGAGTTGGGGGCCTCTGCAAACGTGACTACGGGGCAGGTCTACTCGCAGGTCATCGCGAAGGAGCGGCGCGGCGAATACCTGGGCGATACCGTTCAGGTCATTCCACATATCACCGATGAGATCAAGCGGCGAATGAGGGCTCAGGCGAGTGCCGACATCGACGTCATCGTCACGGAGATCGGCGGGACCGTGGGGGATATCGAGTCTCAGCCCTTCCTGGAGGCCGCGCGCCAGGTTCGCCGGGACATCGGTCGCGACAATGTGTTCTTCCTTCACGTCTCGCTAGTTCCCTTCATCGGACCGTCTGGAGAACTGAAGACCAAGCCGACCCAGCACTCCGTTGCGGCGCTCCGGTCAATCGGTATCCAGCCCGACGCGATCGTTTGCCGCGCCGACCGGGATATCCCCCAAGGAGTGAAGAACAAGATTGCGCTCATGTGTGACGTTGATCTTGAGGCCGTCATAACGGCGATCGACGCCCCGAGCATCTACGACATCCCGAAGGTGTTTCACCGGGAGGGGCTGGACGCCTACGTCGTGCGCCGCCTTGCCCTTCCGTTCCGCGACGTTGACTGGCGAGCCTGGGATAGCCTGCTCAAGCGGGTCCACAAGCCCAAGGGCGAGGTAGAGATCGCGCTTGTCGGCAAGTACATCGATCTGCCGGATGCGTACCTCTCGGTGTGCGAGGCGATCAGGGCCGGGGGATTCCACCACGAGGTGAGGGCGAAGATCCGTTGGGTTGCCTCCGACCGATGCGAGACGCCGGAGGGCGCGGAAGAGGCGCTTGCCGGGGCCGAAGGGATCGTCGTTCCGGGAGGTTTCGGCATCAGAGGCATTGAGGGGAAGATCGGGGCGCTTCGCTGGGCACGGGAGAATCGGGTGCCCGCGCTTGGCCTGTGCCTCGGCCTTCAGTGCATGGTCATGGAGTTTGCGCGGAACATCCTGGGTCTCGAGGGAGCGTCGAGTAGCGAGTTCGACCCCGACACGGAGCATCCGGTGATCGCGACGATGGAGGAGCAGTTGGCGATCGTCGAGGGCAAGGGCGACATGGGTGGAACGATGCGGCTCGGAGAGTACGAGGCCGTGCTGACCCCGGGCTCGATCGTCGCCGAGGCGTATGGCCAGGCATCGGTAGGGGAGAGGCATCGGCACCGCTACGAGGTCAACAACACCTATCGGGATCGGCTCGAGGAGGCTGGGATGGTCGTGTCGGGGCGGTCCCCCGATCGCTCGCTCGTCGAGTTTGTAGAGCTCCCTCGAGACGCTCATCCTTTCTACGTGGGGACGCAGGCTCACCCTGAGTTCCGGTCGCGGCCGACGCGGGCACACCCGCTATTCTCGGGTCTCGTCGGTGCGGCGCTCGAGCGGCAGGCGAAGACCGAAGCGGGGGGCCCCCGGAAAGGGGAGGGCTCCTCGTCAAGGCGCCAGAGGTCCCAAACCGCGGCGCTCTGATGCCTTGTGACTCCCCCCGATCCCGACGAGATCCTCTCCGACCGGAAAGGTCGGCGCTTCGTTAGGGACAGGATCGAGGGCTTTCGCGGCCGGGTATGGGATGTCGTGACGGAACGGATAGATCTCGGCACCGAGGTCGTCACGAGGGACTTCGTCGAACACATGGGAGCCGTCGCCGTCGTTCCCTACCGCGAGCCCGGGGAGGTACTCATCCTTCGTCAGTACCGTCATCCAGTTGGCCGGGAACTGTGGGAGCCACCGGCCGGGCTACTGGATCATGAAGGGGAGAACCCCCTTGAGACGGCGAAGAGGGAGCTCCACGAGGAAGCGGACCTCATCGCCGACACCTGGCATGTCCTCCTGGACGTGTTCTCCTCCCCCGGAGGCTCCTCTGAGGCCATTCGTCTGTATCTCGCCAGGGACCTGAGTCTGGTTCCTGAGGGCGAACGACACACGCGGAAGGCCGAGGAACGAGAGATTGAGGCGAGATGGATTCCCCTCGAGGACGCCCTGTCCGCCATCGTCTCAGGGAGACTCGGGGGTCCGACGGCCGTGATGGGCTTCCTGGCCGTGGATCACGCGAGGCGCGCAGGATGGTCGACCTTGCGGCCAGCCGATGCCCCATGGGAGAGGCCCTAGCGTGTGGGCGAGTACACCCCGATAATCGATCCCTGGGCGAGGACGTGATCCCGGGCGGACGCGAAGAAATCTGGGTAGGTGGGGCCAGCTGGAACGATGAGTTCGGAATCAAGTGCCCACACGGTGAACTCGTATTGGTGGTTTGGGCCGGGAGGGCAGGGGCCAAAATAGCCGACGCCGGGGGAAGCGTTGCTCCCAGCGATACCCGGAAGGGTCTCGCTTTCGCCCGTGGCGACGGACGTGACGTCGGCCGGGATGTTGACGTGTACCCAATGGGTGAAGTCGTCGGCTGAGAGGTCGCGCATGGTGATGGCGTAGGCGATGGTCCCTTCGGGAGCCCCTTCCCACGACAACTGGGGATTGAGGTTCTCGCCGGAGCACTGTCCCCACATGTTCGCCGAGTGTCGGGGGTCGAGTTCGCCTCCCGCGACGAAGTCCTCCGAGGTTACAACGAGCGATGGTTTCATGTTCTTCATGCTAGCGCTGGGGGACGGACCGGAGGAGGGGGTTGAGGCGCATCCGGCGACCAGAAGGATCACGATGGCGCCAAAGACGGTGCGAGGTACGGTCAGAGTGGACACGGGGCTCCCTTCCTGTGGGCGGTCACGATTCATCGTGGCTTATGTCCGGGAAGTCGCGCTAGTGGTAGGCGAACCGGTATTGACACGTGACCGGGAGACCGAGAGGCTACCTCGAGGTAAGGTAAGCCTTCCTTGCGGGAATCTAATTAGGCAACGAGAATGTTGCGTAATAAGAGGATTCTCCGGTCGTGTTGGGAAACAACCCGAGCGGACCCCGCCTCTAGGAGGACGATTTGAGCACGAATGAGTCGACATGCGAGCGTGTCCTCGGCTTGATCGTGTCCTCAGGACCGATCGCCACCTCCGAGCTCGCGGATCGCCTCGGCCTCACCCCGGCGGGAATTCGTCGACACCTCGCCCACCTCACGGAGTCGGAACATATCGCCGAGCATGAAATCCCCGGCCTCCACGAGCGCGGCCGTGGCCGCCCTGCGAGGGCATATGTCGCCACCCCGGGGGGGCAAAAGGCCCTCTCCAGCACCTACGCGACCGTTGCCGTCGAGGCCGTCGACTACCTGAGAGAGACGGGGGGGCTTGAGGCTTTCGTGGTCGAGGAGGCTAGGAGATTTGAGCTGGCACTGGCCGTGAGTATCGACCCAGCCGCCCCGCTTCTGGATCGAGTGAACGCCCTCGCGAACGCGCTCACCGATCGGGGATACGCCGCGAGCGTTCGTCCTCTTCCCGGCGGTTTCGCTATCCAGCTTTGCCAGGGGCATTGCCCCGTTCAGACCGTCGCGGAGGCGGTTCCTGAGTGGTGCGAGGCCGAGACTCGTGCGCTTTCTCGGCTGCTCGGCGTTCACGTCCAGCGCCTGAGCACCCTCGCCGGGGGTGGCCATGTGTGTACGACCAACGTCCCGCTCGCTATGGCGGAGGCGAAGGGAACGGAATCGTGACTTCACCGACGGGGACCCCACCCTTCACGCAGGACGAGGCGATCGCCTCGATCGGCACGTATGCGTACGGCTGGCACGACAGCGACGCCGCCGGACTGACAGCTCAGCGAGGGCTCAACGAGGAGGTCGTCCGGAGAATATCTGCCCTCAAGGAAGAGCCGGAATGGATGCTCGAACTCCGGCTCAAGGGTCTTGGCCTCTTTGAAAAAAAGCCCATGCCCTCATGGGGTGCCGACCTCACCGGAATCGACTTCGACCGGATCAAGTACTTCGTTCGTTCAACGGAGGAGCAGGCGTCCTCTTGGGAGGACCTGCCTGAGGAGATCAGGAATACCTACGACCGGTTGGGGATCCCCGAGGCAGAGAAGCAGCGCCTTGTCTCCGGGGTTGCGGCTCAGTACGAATCCGAGGTCGTCTATCACCAGATCCGGGAGGACCTTGAGCAGAAGGGGGTGCTCTTCCTTGACACCGACTCCGGCTTGAGGCTGCACCCGGAGATCTTCAAGGAATACTTCGGATCGGTGATTCCGGTTGGGGACAACAAGTTCGCGGCTCTCAACACCGCGGTGTGGTCAGGGGGCTCCCTCATTTACGTTCCGCCGGGGGTCCACGTCGACATCCCGCTTCAGGCCTACTTCCGCATCAACACGGAGAACATGGGCCAGTTCGAGCGGACGCTCATTATTGCGGATGAGGGAAGCTCCGTCCACTACGTCGAGGGGTGCACCGCACCTATCTACTCCAGCGACTCGCTCCACTGCGCCGTAGTCGAGATCATCGTCAAGAAGAATGCCCGTGTACGGTATACGACGGTCCAGAACTGGTCGACGAACGTCTACAACCTCGTCACCAAGCGGGCGACCGCGGGCGAGGGCGCGACCATGGAGTGGGTCGACGGAAACATCGGTTCAAAGGTGACGATGAAGTACCCAGCCATCTACCTCCTGGGCGAGCACGCGCGCGGGGAGACCCTGAGCGTCGCCTTCGCTGGCGCGGGGCAGCACCAGGACGCCGGGGCGAAGATGGTCCATGCGGCGCCCCACACGTCGTCGAGCATCGTCTCAAAATCCGTGTCGCGGGGTGGAGGCCGAACCTCCTACAGAGGCCTCGTCCAGATCCTCGAGGGGGCGCGCGGGTCCAAGTCGAACGTCCTGTGCGACGCGCTTCTGGTGGACCAGATCTCCCGGTCCGACACCTACCCATACGTCGACGTTCGGGAAGACGACGTCAGCATGGGGCACGAGGCCACGGTCTCCAAGCTCAGCGAGGACCAGCTCTTCTACCTCATGTCGAGGGGAATCGAGGAGAAGGAGGCGATGGCGACGATCGTCCGGGGGTTCGTCGAGCCCATTGCCCGGGAGCTTCCCATGGAATACGCCCTTGAACTCAATCGGCTCATCGAGCTCCAGATGGAGGGGGCGGTCGGGTGAAGAAGACGGACCACAGCCGGGCGAAACTCGATTCGGCACACTCCCACGGCGTCGTACCGGACGTGTCACGGGCGGCGCGGAAGGTGTCGTTCGACGTTGAGGATTTCCCCATGCCGACGGGCAGGGAGGAGGACTGGCGCTTCACGCCGGTGTCTTCGCTCCAGCCGTTCTTCGAGGATGTGCCGGCCGACGGGCATGTCCGCTGGGTCATCGACCAGCTTCCGGTAGGCGCCACACTGACAGAGGTCGACATCGACGAGGCCCGGAAACGATCCGTTCGGGCGCCCGGGGACAGGACCGCGGCCGTCGCGGCCAAGCACACCGGCACGGCGGTGGCGCTCGCCGTCGCCCCCGGCTTCGAGGTCTCCCGGCCTGTCGAGGTAGGGATCAAGGGGACCGGCAAGAACGTGCGGGGCCACCTCCTCATCGAGGTGGGCCCAGGGGCCTCCGTCACCCTCATCTTCGACTACCAGGGCACCGCCAAGTGCAGTGAATTCGTCTCCGTCGACGTCGCCGATGGAGCCTCCCTGACCCTCGTCGTCATCCAGGCATTCGAGCGGGACGCCATCCACCTCACCGAATGGGTCGTCCGGCTGGGAAGGCAAGCGAAACTTCACGCCTCGATGGCCACGCTTGGGGGAGCCCTCGTCCGGGCGAACACGTCCGTGGCCCTCGCGGGAGAGGACAGCCAGGTGGACCTGTTCGGGGTCTACTTCGCGAATTCTGGCCAGCACATCGAACACCGGACGTTCATCGACCACGAGTCCCCGCGGTGCCGGTCGAGGGTCACGTACAAGGGCGCGCTCGCTGGCGAAACCGCCCGCACGGTGTGGGTCGGGGATGTCCTCATCCGAGCAGAGGCCGAGGGCACGGATACCTACGAGGTCAACCGCAACCTGCTCCTCACCGACGGCACCCGGGCCGACTCGGTGCCTAACCTGGAGATCGAGACAGGGGAGATCGCAGGGGCCGGCCATGCGTCCGCCACCGGCCGATTCGACGACGAGCAGATGTTCTATCTTCGTTCGCGCGGTATCTCCGAACACGAGGCCCGCAGGCTCGTGGTCCGGGGCTTCTTCGCCGACGTCATCCAGCAGATGGGGGTGCCCCGCATCGAGCGGGGCCTCCTCAGGGCGATCGAGACCAGGTTGGAGGCCGTCGATGACTGAGCAGAGAGTATGCGCTGTCGAAGACCTTCGGCCGGGAGCGACCCTGCGCATCGACCACACTCTTGCAGATGGGTCCGAGCGACCTATCGTGATTGTCCGCGACGAACGTGGAGAATTCTTCGCCGTCGATGACATCTGTACACACGGCGCGGTTTCCCTGTCGGAGGGGGAGGTTGCCGGCCGTGAGATCGAATGTTGGGGGCACGGCGCGCGCTTCGATTTCCACACGGGCGAGGCCACAGCGCTTCCCGCCATCCTGGCGGTCGCTACCTACCCGGTTCGCATCGAAGACGGTTTCGTTTTCGTGAACGTCGATGCTCCCGCGAGCCCGATGCTCCCTGAAAGTCCCATGAAGGAGAAACCATGAGCACCCTCGAGAGTCATTCCCTCGACATCCGCGGCCTCAAGGTCAGCGTCGAGACCAAGGAGGGACTGAAGCCCATCCTGAGCGGCGTCGATCTGACCGTGAAGTCCGGCCAAACCCACGCCATTATGGGGCCGAACGGGTCAGGCAAGTCCACCCTTGCCTATTCGATCGCCGGTCACCCCAAGTACATCGTCACCGACGGAACGATCACGCTCGACGGCAAAGACGTCCTCACCATGACGATCGACGAGCGGGCGAGGGCAGGGCTGTTCCTGGCCATGCAGTACCCCGTCGAGGTGCCGGGGGTGAGCGTGTCGAACTTCCTGAGGACGGCCAAGACCGCAATCGACGGGGAGAGCCCCAGACTCCGGACCTGGATGAAGGACCTGAAGGATGCTATGGCCAGCCTCAAGATGGACCCCGCCTTTGCTGAGAGGAACGTCAACGAGGGGTTCAGCGGGGGGGAGAAGAAGCGTCACGAGATCCTTCAGATGGAGCTACTTCAGCCGGGGTTCGCGATCCTCGACGAGACGGACTCCGGGCTCGACATCGATGCCTTGCGGATCGTCGCGGAGGGGGTAAATCGCGCAAAGACAGCCACGGGCGCCGGGGTCCTGCTCATCACCCACTACACCCGGATCCTCCGGTACATCGATGCCGACTTCGTCCATGTATTCGTTGATGGCCAGATTGCCGAGGAGGGCGGCTCCGAACTTGCGGAGAGACTCGAGGCCGAGGGCTACGACCGATTCCTTGTAGCCAAATAGGGCGACACGCGATGCTTCCCGACGTTCATTCAGACTTTCCGATCCTCGCAAGAGAGGCGCGGAATGGGAAGCGCCTCGTCTATCTGGATTCGGCCGCGACTTCCCAACAGCCCATGGTGGTGCTTGAAGCGCAGGAGGAATTCTCCCGGCTTCACAACGGGGCCGTCGGCAGGGGTGCCCACCTTCTAGCCGAGGAGGCGACGGAGGCCTTCGAGTCCGCCCGTGCGGATGTTGCCCGCTTCGTCGGGGCGGGGGAGGGTGAGATCGTCTGGACCGGGAATGCGACGGCGGCGATCAACCTGGTCGCCTCCGCTCTAGGGGCCGCCTCCCTAGGGATCGGTGGAGAGGACGCGCAACGATTCGCCCTTCGCGAAGGGGACGAGATCGCCGTCACCGAGAGCGAGCATCACGCGAACCTCATCCCGTGGCAGATCCTTGCCCGGCGCACGGGGGCAACGCTCCGATGGCTACCCCTCGATGACGACGGGTGCCTGATCCTTGATGACCTCGACTCGATCGTCGGCGAGCGCACCCGGGTGTTCGCCTTCCAGCACGCCAGCAATGTCACCGGGCTCATCCATCCCGTTGCGCGCCTCGTCGGTCGCGCTCACGAGGTCGGGGCGCTGACGATCCTCGATGCCTGCCAGACGGTCCCTCACCTTCCCGTCGATTTCCACGCCCTTGGTGTGGACTTCGCGGGATTCTCCGGGCATAAGATGCTCGGCCCCACGGGGATCGGAGCGTTGTACGGCCGTAGGGAGCTTCTCAACGCACTTCCACCGGCCGCCTACGGCGGCTCGACTATCAAGACCGTCACGATGACGAACACGACTTGGCTCGACGCTCCGGCGCGATTCGAGGCCGGATCCCAGCCGGTCGCCCAGGCCATCGGCCTGGGGGCGGCCGCCCGGTACCTCTCGGCCCTAGGGATGGCGCGAGTCGCCGACCACGACACGAGGCTGGCGGCGAGGATTCGTAGTGGGGTTTCTTCGATCGAGGGGGTCCGGCTTCTCGGACCCATCGGGGGAGGCTCGGATCCCGTGTTGGGGCTCGCCTCCTTCACGGTCGAGGGCGTCCATCCTCACGACGTCGGTCAGGTGCTGGACGATGCTGGGATCGCCGTCAGGGTCGGACACCACTGTGCGCAGCCCCTTCACTCCAGGCTCGGGATCCAGAGTTCGACGAGAGCCTCCACCCACGTGTACTCAACCGAGCAGGACATCGATGCGTTTCTCGCCGCCCTTGGCGGAGTGCGTGCGTTTTTTCGCGTGAAGGAGGCGTCATGAGTGGTCTCGAGCAGATGTACCAGCAGGTGATCATCGATCACGCGCGCGAACGCCACGGGCTTGGGCTCGTCGAGCCGACCGGGGACAGGGCGGGGGAATCTCATCAGGTCAATCCCGTATGCGGCGATGAGGTCCGGCTCAGGGTGGAGCTCGACGGTGACCGGATCTCGAGCGTCACCTGGGAGGGACACGGGTGTTCCATCTCGCAGGCCTCTGTCTCGGTCCTCCACGACCTCGTGGAGGGGGCGACCCTCGACGAGGCGGGCACGTTGTCCGATTCCTTCCGGGCCCTCATGGGGGCGAGGGGGGAGGCCTCGGAGGCAACGACGGAAGAACTCCTCGGGGATGGTGCCGCCTTTTCCGGGGTTGGGCGATATCCCGCCCGCATCAAGTGTGCCCTCCTGGGATGGATGGCCCTGAAGGATGCTTTGATCCAGGCGCAAAAGGAGAACTCATGAGCGACGAGGCAAAGCCCACCACGACGAAGGCGGACGTCGAGACGGCCCTACTAGACGTCATAGACCCCGAGCTCGGCATCAGCATTGTCGACCTCGGTCTGGTCTACGGGATCGCTATCGACGAGGAGCGCAGAGTCGCCATCGATATGACGCTCACAAGCGCAGCGTGTCCCCTCACAGACGTCATCGAGGGTCAGGTCATAAACGCGCTCGACGGGATCGCGACCGGTGTCAGCATCAACTGGGTATGGATGCCGCCCTGGGGCCCGGACAGGATCACCCCTGAGGGGCGCGAACAACTCCGGGCGCTGGGTTTCAACGTCTAGAGACCCGAGGCCTTCACTTGCGAGCGTCCAGTCTGTGTGTATCCAGACTGTGCGCGCCTAGTCGATGACGTCGAAGAAATCACACGAGTTCGGCGAGCCCGAGCGGTAGCCGGCGAGGAAAGACTCTGCGCGTTGCTCAGACGTTCCGTGGGTGAAGTTGTCAGGATCCGCGTAGCCCTGTGAGGCCTCCATGATTCGGTCGTCGCCGACGGATCTGGCGGCATCGATGGCGTCCTGAACGTCCTGCTTCGTCAGGGGCTGAAGGTAGGGAGTCCCGTCTTCCCCCGGGGTCGAGGCGGCGTGATTCGCCCAGACACCCGCTAGGCAGTCGGCCATGAGTTCGACCTTGACGGTATCGGAGTCGGCCCCCGTGCCGCCGCGGTCGGCGACATTGAATACCCCAAGGAGCTGCTGGATGTGGTGGCCGTATTCGTGGGAGACCACATACATCTCGGCCAACGGGCCATCGCTCGATCCGAACTGCCGGACCAGGACGTCGAAGAAGGTCGTATCGATGTAGATGGTCTGGTCGGGGGGGCAGTAGAAGGGGCCTGTCTGTGAGGAGGCCGTGCCGCAGGCCGTCGAGGTCACAGAGTCGAAGAGGACGATGTCGGGGTAGACGAATTTAGCGCCCGCAGCAGGAACGGCCGTCGACCAGTAGGCGTCGAGCGAGTTGATGGTGCCGATGACACGACAATCGACACGGTCGTTTGCGGCCGCACCGGTCGTGCAGGCCGCATTCATCTCGGCCTGGAGTTCCGGGTCCGCTTGGGTGACGCCGGAGCCCGCATCGGTGCCGATGCCCAGCGAGGAAAGGTCGACTCCCAGGAATGCGGCGATGATAAAGAGAACGAGGCCACCAATGCCGCCGCCTATGGCCATCCCGGACGCTCCTGCCGCTCGGCCACGTCTCTGAACGCGGCTGGGGTCGAGGCCGGCATCTTCCCTGAACGTCATGTTTGCCTCCTAGAAGGGATATCCAAGGTTACCCTGAGGCCCTCTCCAGTTTCGCTTTCTCGCCGGAGTCGTCCACCGGATCGTCAGCGAGTCCACGGGCCGTGATGGCCTCCCCGACGCTGATGGCCCACCCGAAGGTGCGAACCGCGGCGGGTACAAGCGTCGCCCGGGGCCGACGTGCAAGACCCCTGGCCCGGGCGGCATCGGCGGAGTCGCCGAGGATCGTAGTGATCTCGGGGATCGCCCGCGCCGTGAGGGCGAACACCAGCCCGACGGCCTCCGGTGAGACGGTGCGTCGGAGGGGTCTGGCGCCCTTGCTGATGAGGGCGACGGCGTCGTCGAGTCGGGTCGAGGTGGTGAGGGCCAGGGCAAGGCACGCCACCGAAAGGAAGTCAGCCGCAAATTCGGCGGCACCCAGCCGGTCCCCACGGAACCACTGGTAGCCCCCCATGAGGACGGCTAGAAGGGTGATGGGCCAGAGCCCCCGGAGAGTGGGTCGGATCGGTGGAAGCGTGCTCGCGAGGACGGCGAGGGAACCCAGGAGGCCAATGAGGGTCCACACCGGACCCCGGACGACGAAGAGAACGAGGGCAGCCATGGCGAGCCCGATGACCTTGACCCAAGGGGGCAGGAGGTGGAGGGGTGTCCGTCTGGGGCGATAGATTCCGAAGGCGTCAAGCACGGCCCGACTCCTCGGTCCGACGGGTCATGAGGTCGCGGTAGAACCGCACAGCGCTACGCGGATTACCGTCGAACACGACACCGCCCTCATCGAGGACGAGGGTGCGGTCCGCACGCTTGGCGGCGTCGAGGTAGTGCGTGACCTCGATGACCTGGATGGGGAGTCCGCCGATGAGGGCATCTACGTGGGCTCGCCACCTGAGGTCCAGGAGGGTCGTGGGTTCGTCGGCCACCAGGATGCTCGGCTCGATGGCGAGGACCCCAGCGAGGGCCAGGAGCTGACGCTGCCCCCCGGAAAGGGAGTGAACGGATACGTGGGTGTGATCCTCAAGCCCGATCTCCGTGAGTCGGTCGAGCGCCGCCGAGGTCCGCTTCCCCTTGTCCTTGATGATCCGGCGGAGGGAAAGAGCAACATCCTCGATCGCCGTCGGCATGATGAGCTGGGAGGAGGGATCGGTGAAGAGGAACCCGACGTCGCGCCGAACGGCCGAGGCATGCTTCTGTGGGTCTCGACCATTGACCCGGACGCTTCCCGTGCTCGGGGTCATCAGACCATTGATGAGGCGGACGAGGGTGGATTTGCCGGAACCGTTTGCCCCGATAATGCTGACGCGGTGTTCGGCGAGGGCCAGGGTCGTCGGGGCCAGGATGCGGGTGCCGTTCGACGAAACGACGCTCGCGTCAAGGAACTCGATCATGCCGTCGAGGCTAGCGCGTCCCGATCCTTCCCCACACGAGTGTTGGGTACCGGCGGAATGAGGATCTGTGGGTAGGCGGCGTGGACGGACGAGGCCACGGCCGCCGCGACGAAGGCCTTGATGATGTCGCCGGGGAGGAAAGGGGTGAGGGTCACAAGCGTGTCGTTGAAGGAGAGCTTGGCTCGTACCGCGACGTAGGACCATCCGAGGAAGGTGATGATCGCAAGCGTCCCCACGAATGCCACCCCTAGGAAGCCAGCGAAGGTGGCCTTGCCGCTCGCCGCGAGGCATTCGGACATCCAGCCCGTGACGAACGCGGCGAGGACGAACGCCAGGAGGAACCCCGCGCGAGGGGTGGTCCAGATCTGAGCCCCACCGATGTGGCCTGCCCAGACGGGGAGGCCCGCAGTCCCGAGGGCGAGGTATACGAGCACCGCGGCGGCACCCCGATAGGCGCCGAGCACCGCTCCGACCAGAAGGACGGCGAGGGTTTGAAGGGTGATCGGTACGCCACCCCCGAGCGGATAGCCGCCCCAGAGGGTGCTTGCAGCGAGAAGGGCGGCACCGACCGCGACGAGGGCGAGGCTCGTCCCTGTGGCCTTCTGCGCGAGGGGCATAGCATTCCTTCCTTGGTCTCAGATGACGATACCCGCCCTACAATGGTCGGCGGCGGCCAGTTCGTTCACCCCCCCACTTTCTTGTCCACATCCATCAAGCGTGCCCCGTGAAATTGGAGTTTCAGGTGATTTCCGTCAGCGACCTTGAGATACGGATCGGTCCGCGCACCCTTCTCAAGCCGACGAGTTTCCACGTGGGGAAGGGGGACCGTATCGGGCTTGTCGGCCGCAATGGCTCCGGAAAGACCACGCTGACGCGCATCCTCGCCGGAGAGGGCCAGAGGGCGGGGGGAACCGTGACGAGTCGAGGCGGTGTGGGGTACCTGCCCCAGGACCCGCGTACGGGGGACCTGGAGGTCCTCTCCCTGGACCGGATCCTTGAGGCGAGGGGGCTCGATTCGCTCGCGCGGAAGATGAGGGAGGCCGAGGAGGCGATGGCTTCGGCCGACGAGGCCGTCTGGGATCGGGCGCTGACTAGGTATCCGGCGATAGAGGAACGGTTCAGGTCCGCAGGGGGATACGCCGCGGAGAGTGAGGCCGCCAGCATCGCCGCGAACCTGGGCCTCGATGACGCGATCCTTCGGCAATCGCTCGGGGCCCTTTCCGGGGGACAGCGACGAAGGGTGGAACTCGGAAGGGTCCTTTTCGGAGGGGCCGAGACCCTGCTCCTCGATGAGCCCACGAACCACCTTGACGCAGACTCGATCGCGTGGCTTCGTGAATTCCTCCGCACCTATGGAGGGGGTTTCATCGTGATCTCCCACGACGCGGGTCTCCTGAGGGCTTGCGCGAACAAGGTGTTCCACCTCGACGCCAACCGTGCCGAACTCGATCAGTACAGCCTCGGCTGGGATGCCTACCTGAGGCAACGCGAGGAGGACGAGAGGCGGCGGCGAAGAGAGCGGTATAACGCCGAGAGAAAGGCCGAGGCCCTCGTCGCCCAAGCGAACCGGATGCGGGCAAAGGCGACGAAGGCGGTCGCAGCTCAGGGCATGCTTCGAAGGGCAGAGCGGCTCGTCGGGGGGCTTGAGGTGGAGAGGAAGCGAGACAGGGTCGCCGTCCTGCGCTTCCCCTCCCCGGCTCCTTGCGGGAAGGCGCCGCTCCGGGCGTCCGGGCTCAGCAAGTCCTACGGCTCGACCGAGGTATTCACGGACATCGATCTAACAATCGATCGCGGTTCACGTGTCGTCGTGCTTGGCCTTAATGGTGCAGGGAAAACGACGCTCCTCAAGGTGCTCGCCGAAATCGAGGATCCCGATACAGGGGTGGTCGAACCCGGTCACGGCCTTCGCCTCGGCTACTACGCCCAGGAGCACGAGACCCTCGACCCCGATGGATCGGTGCTTTCCGCGATGAGGCATGCCGCCCCCGATCTTCCCGATTCGGAGGTCCGGGGTGTCCTCGGCTCCTTCTTGTTCTCGGGCGACGATGCAGAGAAGCCAGTGCGCGTTCTCTCCGGTGGAGAGAAGACCAGGCTTGCGTTGGCCACCCTCGTCGTATCGCGGACGAACGTACTGCTTCTGGATGAACCGACGAACAACCTCGATCCCGCCAGCCGTCTGGAGATTCTGGGGGCCCTCCGAATCTATGAGGGGGCGGTCGTGCTCGTCACCCATGATGAGGGGGCCGTGGATGCCCTCACCCCAGAGCGCGTCCTCCTGCTTCCCGATGGAGTCGAAGACCTTTGGTCGAAGCAGTATCGCGACCTCGTGGCCCTCGCCTAGTGCCCATCCGGGGGAGAGAAACGTGCAGGTCCCGCACGTGATCGGGTACGGTCAGTGCCATGGCTCGACACATACATATCACCGGCGCAAACCGTGGAATCGGGCTCGCAATCGCTCAACGATTCCTTGCGGCCGGGGACACGGTCAGCACCCTCTACATGGGTGACGCCCCCCCAGAGGGAATCGACGGGATCGAGGGGGATGTCCGGGACACCGCGCAGGTTGAGGGGGCGTTTGGTGCCTTCGAGGAACGTCACGGTCCGATCGATGTCTTGGTCGCCAATGCGGGCATCACGCGGGATGGCCTCCTCATGCGGATGACGGACGAGGATTTCGAAGCTGTCGTCTCCGTCAACCTGGTCGGGGTGTTCCGATGCGTTCGCCGCGTGGCCAAGACGATGATTCGGCAGAAGTCGGGGAGGATAGTCCTAATCGGCTCAGTAGTGGGGCTCATGGGAAATCCGGGTCAGGTGAACTACTCCTCCTCGAAGGCTGGCCTGGTTGGCATGGCCCGTTCCATCACGCGCGAACTCGGGTCAAGGGGAATCACGGCCAACGTCATTGCCCCCGGATTCATCGATACGGCCATGACTCAGGCCCTACCGGAGGACGTTCAGAAGCGCTACAAGGACTCCATTCCCGCCCACCGGTTCGGAGAGGCCGACGAGGTTGCGGGGGCGGCGTTCTTTCTTGCGTCCGACGACGCGAGGTACATTTCAGGGGCAGTCATCCCCGTCGACGGTGGTCTCGGGCTGGGACACTAGGCACACGAGGCGCACTCGGCCTAAGGCTTTGGGAGGAAATGTGGGCATGTTAGAGGGAAAGAACATCCTCGTTTCGGGGGTCCTGACGGAAGGATCGCTCGCATTTAGCATCGCGCGGCTGTGCCAAGAGGAGGGGGCTACCGTGGTGCTGACGGGGATGGGGCGCACGCTCAAGATCACCGAGAGCATGGGGCGCCAGCTCCCCACCCCGGTCCCGGTCGTCGAGCTCGACGTCACGAATCCCGAACAGATCGAGACCCTTTCCGACAGAGTCAGTGAGCACGTGTCCACGCTCCATGGGGTAGTCCACTCGATCGGATTCGCCCCGCAGTCCGTCATGGGAGGGAACTTCCTAACTGGTGAGTGGAAGGACGTGGCGACGGCCATCAATACCTCCGCATACTCTCTAAAGGCGCTTGCCGTTGGTACCGGACCCCTCATGGGGGAGGGAGGCTCGATCGTCGGTCTGACCTTCGACGCGCGATTCGCCTGGCCGGTCTACGACTGGATGGGTGTGGCGAAGGCGGCCCTCGAGGCGACCTCGAGGTATCTTGCCCGCGACCTCGGCCCTAGGGGCATTAGATGCAACCTTGTCTCGGCCGGGCCCATCAAGACGACGGCGGCCAAGCACGTCCCCGGTTTCGAGCAGATGGAGGGGAGGTGGAACGAGAGGGCACCCCTCGGCTGGGACTCGGACGACCCGGAGCCGACGGCTCGCGCGGTTGCCATGCTTCTCAGCGACTGGTTCCCCGCGACGACCGGTGAGGTCATCCACGTCGATGGTGGCGTACACGCGATGGGCCAGTAGGGACGCGATGCGCGTCATCGTCCTGGCCAGACACGCGAAGGCGGAAGTGTCTTCCCCGGGACAACTTGATCACGACCGCGTCCTCGCCCCGCGAGGACGGGAGGACGCCGCAAACCTTGGCAAGAATCTTTCGTCGGCAGGGTTTGAGCCCGACGTCGCATTCGTCTCCGACTCCGCCAGGACGGCCGAGACCTGGACGATCGCGTCGGCCACGTGGGAGGTGCCGGAGGTTCACACGGGGAGGGAACTGTACAACACCACGGTGGCAACCATCGTGGCCGCCCTTCGACTTGCCCCTCCGGGAGCTCAGGCGGTGATGGTCGTTGGACACGAGCCAACAATGTCGTCGGTCGCGGCCTATCTCGCCGGGAACGGTTCCCATCGGGAGGCCCTACAGCGGATCTCTCACGGGCTCCAGACCGGGACGGCTGCCGTATTGGAGTTTGACGGAGAGTGGGTTGAACTGGGCTCGGATTCCGCACGGCTCAAGGCGATCGTTGGTCGAGACGAATGAGGCGGGCGACGCGCTCGATGAGAGGTAGGACGGGCCGAGCCGCTAAGACTCCCAGGCCTTGATCGCCTCAAGCACGGTGTCGAGGCGCGTGGAGTCGACCGAGACTTCGGCCTGATCCTGAACGATCGGCTTGGCGTTGAAGGCGATCCCGAGCCCGGCGACCGCCATCATGTCGAGATCGTTGGCGTCGTTTCCGATGGCGACCGTGTCCTAGACAGGGATTCCCTCGGCCTCGGCGAATCCATCCGAGACGAGGCCGACGACCCAGTCGCGTCCGTGGAGGGTCTCGACTAGGTTCTGGGCACCGGGGGCGAGCGATTCGGCGAAGTCGATCTCCCCCCTCATGGCCGACTCGGTGATCGCTGCGACCTCGTCGCGGGTCCCCGCGCTCTCGGCCAGGATCTCGAAAACTTCGGAGGAAACAAGGGTCGAATCGACATCGAGCATGCACAGGCGTCGGCTCATGCCTTGACCACCGCATCCTTCCCGACGACCGTGTCCCTCCCGACGACCGTGACTCCCCCTTCGGTCACGAGGAAGCCACGATCTAGGTCGGCCTGGTGGTCCATTCCGATGGTGGCACCCTCCTCGACGACGACCCCCTCGTCAAGGATCGAGCGATGCACCTGGGCGCGACGGTGGATCCTGGCGCGGTGCATGATCACCGAGTCGGACACGGAGGCCCACGAATGGACCCTGACGGCGGGGGAGAGGATCGAGTTGGTGACAACCGCGCCGGAGACTATGGCCCCAGGGGAGACGATCGAATCTGTAGCGTAGCCGATCCGGCCCTTCTCGGAATGGACGAACTTCGCCGGGGGTTCCTTGATGATTCCGTGATGGATGGGCCACCGGTAGTTGTAGAGGTTGAAGATGGGGTCGAGGGCGATGAGGTCCATGTGGGCTTCGTAGTAGGAGTCGAGGGTTCCGACGTCCCTCCAGTAGTCGCGATCACGCTGGGTCGAACCGGGGACCTGGTTATCTTTAAAATCGTAGAAGCCGCAGGTGCCACGCTCGACGAACCACGGCACGATGTCTGCCCCCATATCGTGCGCGCTCGAGGGGTCGTTGGCGTCGGCGTTGAGGGCCTCGAGGAAGGCCCCAGTCGTCGCCACGTAGTTGCCCATCGATGCGAGAATCTCGCTCGGGCTGTCGGCGAGACCCGTCGCCTCATCGGGCTTCTCCAGGAAGTCCTTCACTTTGCCAGGGGAGGTGGGGTCGACGTCAATGATCCCGAACCGTGGAGCCGAAAGACGAGGATGGCGAATACCCGCGATGGTGAACTCGGCGTCGGAGGCGACATGCGCCTCGACCATCTGGGCGAAGTCCATTCGGTACACGTGATCCGCCCCGACGATGACGACGAAATCGGGGCGCTCGTCCTCGATGATGTTCTCGCATTGGAAGACGGCATCGGCACTCCCGAGGTACCAGTGCTTGCCCCGGGATTGCTGGGCCGGCACCGGCGCAACATAGTTTCCAAGCAGGGGCGACATGTACCAGGTGTGAGCGATGTGTCGGTCGAGCGAATGGGACTTGTATTGGGTGAGCACGACCATGCGGAGATAGTGGGAGTTCGCCAGGTTGGACAGCACGAAATCGACCAGTCGGAAGGTTCCCCCGAAGGGGACGGCGGGCTTGCACTGAGAGGTCGTCAGGGGCATGAGCCGCTTTCCTTCGCCTCCGGCGAGGACAATCGCGAGAACGGAAGAGCCTGGCATTCTGCCAGTCTATTCGTCAGGGCATGTCTAGGGGAGGCAAGGGGCTTCGCTCGCGGTCCGCCCGCGATACCGTGGGGGGGTGCGAGTCGACCTCCTGACCAGGGAATACCCTCCGCACGTGTATGGAGGGGCGGGCGTTCACGTCTCAGAACTGGCCAAGGCGCTGCGCAAGCGGCTCGACATACGCGTCCGGTGCTTCGACGGGCATAGGGAAGAGGCCGGGGTTGAGGGCTACACCCTTGCCATGGAGACGGGGGAGGCCTCCCTCGATGTTCTCGCAACAAACCTGCCCATGGCACGGGATTGTTCCGGGGCGGATATCGTCCACTCCCATACGTGGTACGCCAACGGGGCGGGCCATCTCGCCGCCGTCCTCAACGACGTTCCTCACGTCCTCACCGCACACTCGCTCGAACCATTGCGACCCTGGAAGGCCGGGCAATTGGGGGGCGGGTACCGCGTATCCTCCTGGATCGAGGGGACGGCCTATCATTCCGTATCCGCGGTCATCGCGGTGAGCTCGGCGATGCGCGACGACATCCTGAGGGTGTATCCCTTCGTCGATCCGGCCACCGTTCATGTGGTGTACAACGGTGTTGATGTCGATGCCTGGCAGCCCCTCACTCCGGGTGAGCGAGAGGCCGCTAGCGGCATCGTGAGTGGATACGGCATCGACCCCGAACGCCCCACAGTCGTTTTTGTTGGCCGGATCACCCACCAGAAGGGCATTCCCCACCTCCTCCGTGCGGCAGCGGGGCTCCCCGCCGAGGTCCAGGTCGTTCTCTGCGCGGGGGCTCCCGACACGCCGCAAACGGAATCCGAGGTGAAGGCCGCCGTCGCGGCGCTTCAGGGCAGTCGTTCGGGGGTCGTGTGGATCGAGAAGATGCTGCCTCGGCACGAACTCATGGCAGTCCTCGAGGCCTCAACGGTCTTTGCTTGTCCCTCCATTTATGAACCCCTAGGGATCGTCAATCTTGAGGCCATGGCTATGGGGTTGCCGGTGGTCGCCACCGAGACGGGGGGGATACCTGAGGTCGTCGAAGATGGGGTGACCGGGACCCTTGTCCCTTTCGAACTGGAACAGGATGGCTCGGGGGAACCCAGCGATCCCGAGGGGTTCGCCGCGGAGATAACCGAGGCATTGGTCTCCGTCATCTCGGATTCCGCGTTGGCCACTCGCATGGGCCAGGCCGGTAGGCGGCGGGTCGAAGACCACTTTTCGTGGGACGCCGTCGCCGATCAGACGATCTCCGTGTACGAGTCCGTCCTTTACGGTTAGCGACGTCGCTGTTTCCAATCGACGCACCCCACGGTTTGCCGGTGCGATTAGGCTCGGCATCATGAAGGACGTGGCGCGCATCGTGGCGGCATCGCTCGCCCTGGGGGGGAACGAGATCCTCTCCGAGGTGTCTTGGACGGTTCATTCGGGGGAGCACTGGGTCATCCTCGGGCCGAATGGCGCAGGGAAGACCTCCCTCCTCGCCCTCCTCGCCGCGCGGTCGCGCCCGAGCATGGGGACCGTCGAGGTACTGGGGGTGACCCTCGGAGAGGGGGCCATCCGGGACACTCGGATTCGGGTCGGGTTGGTGAGCGATTCCGTCTCCGGTGGGATCTTTGAGGGCGAACGTGTGGGGGACGTCGTCCTGACGGCGTCTTACGGGACGACCTCCCGTCAGAGCGAGCCCTACGAAGCCGTCGACACGGGACGGTCGGACGCCCTCCTTGAGGCGTTCGGGCTTGTCGGTCTCGCCGATCGCGAGTACGAGACCCTCAGCGAGGGCGAACGGCAGAGGGTTCATCTCGCCAGGTCCCTCATGTCAAATCCGGAGGTCCTCCTCCTCGACGAGCCGGCTGCCGGCCTCGACCTCAAAGGGAGGGAGGAATTGCTCGACGCCCTCGCCCACCTCGCATCCGATCCGGCCTCTCCCGTCCTCATCCTGGTCACCCACCGAGTCGAGGAGATTCCCAGGGGCTTCACGCACGCGCTTCTCATGGCAGGGGGGCGGATAAAGGAGGCCGGGCCGATCACGGAGGTGATGACGGCAGCCAACTTGTCGAGGGTGTTTGAGATCCCGATCGATCTTGATCACCTGGACGGACGATGGTCTGCGCGAGCGAGGAGGAACTGATCATCCGGCGGGATGATGACATGGCACCGCGTGATTCATCCTGCCGAACGATGGTGTCCCCCCGCCCCCGCACTAGGATTCGAGGAAGGGCGCAGGTTGCGCCGGGAGGTGGCGACATGGATTCGATGTGGTGGTTCGTCGGGGCGATTCTTCTCGGTGTCGCCGAGATCTTCACCCTCGACCTAACGTTGCTGATGTGCGCCGGAGGTGCCATCGCTGGCGGAACCGTGGCACTAATGGGGGGTGAGTGGTGGCTCGCTGCCCTCGTCGCGTGTGTCGCGGCCGCGCTCCTACTGTTCGCGCTCCGGCCGTTCCTGCTGAAATCCCTTCGCGAGAGGACCCCGCTAATCGAGACCAACGTCTCGGCGCTCGTGGGAAAGGAAGCGAAGACCCTGACCGAGGTAACGGAGATCGGGGGTCGCGTCAAGTTGCATGGCGAGGTGTGGTCCGCACGTACGGAGGGTGGGGTCTCCGCGATCCCGGACGAGACCATGGTGAAGGTTCTCCGCATCCATGGGGCCATCGCCATCGTTGGGGAGAAGACCGTAGAGAAGAAGTAGGCGCGGACCAACCGGCACGCGCCCTAGGGAGTGGAGAGGCACATGACAGACGCTGAGATATTTCTTCTAGTAGCGCTCATCGCGCTGGGCATATTCGTCCTATCGGTACTCATTCGTTCGATAAAGATCGTCCCCCAGGCGAAGGCCTATGTCATCGAGAGGCTGGGCAGGTACAAGAAGACGCTCGAACCCGGCCTGCACCTGCTCATGCCATTCGTCGACCGAGTGCGCGCAAAGGTGAGCGTGTGGGAACAGGTCGTCTCCTTCGCCCCACAGTCGGTCATCACGTCCGACAACCTGGTGGTCGAAATCGACACGGTCATCTACTTCACCGTGACGGAGCCCAAGTCCGCCGTCTACGAGATCGCAAACTACATCGTCGGTGTCGAGCAGCTCACCGTGACGACGCTCCGTAACGTCGTGGGGACGATGGACCTGGAGCAGACCCTCACGAGTCGTGACCAGATCAACGGCCAGCTTCGTGGCGTGCTGGACGAGGCGACGGGCAAGTGGGGGATTCGCGTCAACCGCGTCGAGCTCAAGACGATCGAACCGCCGATGTCCATCAAGGACTCGATGGAGAAGCAGATGCGCGCCGAGCGTGACCGTCGTGCGGCGATCCTGACCGCCGAAGGGGTGAAGCAGTCGGCGATCCTCACGGCCGAGGGCGACAAGCAGTCCGCGATCCTCAAGGCCGAGGGTTCCGCCCAGGCCAAGATCCTCGAGGCCGACGGTGAGGCCCGCGCCATCTTGCAGGTGTTCGACGCCATCCACGAGGGTGACGCCGACTCAAAGCTGCTCGCCTACCAGTACCTCCAGATGCTTCCGGAGGTCGCCAAGAGCGAGTCGAGCAAGGTTTGGTTCGTCCCGACCGAGTTCACGACGGCTCTCAAGGCCATCTCGGCGGGCTTCGGCCAGGTGGACGAGCCCCAGCCGCTCAAGCGGTCGACCGCCCGCAAGTCGACGGCCCAGAAGTCGGCCCTGGCCGATCCCTCGAGGGCTCTTGCCGAGGCCAAGCGGGAACTCAGGGAGGCCACCCAGGATGCGACAGCGTCGGGGCGCCTGAGCGGTCAGCCGTTTGACACCAAGGCTGAGAAGGGGCAGAAGTAGACACGTGATTCGCCGCATCGGCGACCTGGCCGACCCGGCGCTTGAGGACTACCGTGACCTCACGGACGTAGCCATCCGGCGCCGGGTCGAGCCGTCTCGGGGGTTGTACATCGCCGAGAGCCAGCCCGTCATCGCCCGGGCCCTCGAGGCCGGGCACGAGCCGCGGTCCTTCCTGTGCTCGGAGCGTTGGCTTTCCACCCTCGAACCCCTCGCCTCGGGCTGGCCGGACGTTCCCGTTCTGGTGGGGCCGGAAGACGTCCTCGAGCGGGTGACCGGGTTCCTGGTCCACCGGGGGGCGCTCGCGGCCATGCGCCGGCCGGAACTGCCGCCGGTTGCGGACGTTTTGGCGGGTGCGCGGAGGATCGCGGTCATGGAGGACCTCGTCAACCACACGAACGTCGGAGCGGTGTTCCGGTCCGCGGCCGCGATGGGGGTGGAGGGGGTGCTCGTCTCGCCCAGGTGCGCGGATCCCCTCTACCGGAGGTCCGTGAGGGTCTCGATGGGGACGGTCTTCCAGGTTCCATGGACCAGGCTCGAGCCGTGGCCGGGTGGGCTCGACGCGCTGAGGGAGGAGGAATTCGTCGTCGCCGCCCTCGCCTTGGAGGACGACGCGATCCCGCTCGACCAATTCGTCGCCGAGGGCCTGCCAGAACGGCTGGCTCTCATGCTGGGGGCGGAGGGAGACGGGCTGTCGCGGGGAGCGATGGAGGGCGCGGACGTCATGATCACCATCCCCATGGGATCCGGGGTGGACTCCCTCAACGTCGCTGCGGCCTCTGCGGTGGCCTTCTGGGCGACCCGGCCGCAGCCCTCGTGAGGGGCACTCCGAAGATCTGAGGACGAGATCCATGGGCCACCGCCCGTACGATGTCCCGATGACCTGCCGTGCATCGATCGGCGATCTGACGTACGTCGTCCTGAACGTCGGAGGGTTCGATATGAGCCCCGATGGGATGTTCGCCAATACCGATCTAGGGGTACATGGCAGTCCTGATCGACGGACGAGGACCTGGTCCTGGTCCAGTGCCACTTTCCGACACCCGAGCTTGGCCGGGTACGAGCATCGGGACAATCGTTCCGATGGATCCCGCTCGACGAGGACGCGGGAGCGGAGGGATAACCCAGGTATCGCCATCCCGCATACTCGACCACGATGTCGAAGAACGTGTAGCCGTACTCGTCGTCCACGTAGTACTCGAGGTAGGGGTCGAGGACCTCGAACGCAACGGGGACGTGATCCCTCACCGTGACGCGAAAGGTGCCGCTCCAGTGGCGGGAGGCGTCGTAGGTGTACTCGAAGACGTAGTTAGCCAGCTCCTCGTACACCTCGGCGCGGTCGTCGGAGGGCGAGTACCCGCTCGTGGCGAGGACAATGACGAGGACGGCGAGGGGCAAAGAACAACCCAACGATTTTGGTTTTTCTCGGGTCTTCCCCTGTCGGGAAGTCGTGAGATAATCGAACATATGTTCGAATAGGCGGGGGCCTTGATGGGGCCCCGGCCCTCACAGACCGATCCTCGTGGAAGGAGCCCCGATGACGGCCACGGCATCCCCCGAGACGGCGGAGGGGCGTCTCATCCGGGCCCGCGCCGCCCTTGCCGGGGTCGAGGGCCGCCTCGGGGTGGTTTCCGGCCTTGGCCTCGACCCGGAGACGGGGGCGACGGTCGTCCCCAGGGCGGGGGGTCTCCCGGTCGACGAGGGGGTCGCCGGGCTGCTCCCCGGGGGCGTGCTCCGTCGCGGGACGGTCGTCTCGGCCGAGGGGTCGACCTCCCTGATCCTCGCGCTCATCGCCCGGGCATCGAGGGAGGGCTCCTGGGCCGCGATCGTCGGACTGCCCCACATCGGGGTGGTGGCCGCCGCCCGCCGGGGCCTCGAGCTCGCCCGCCTCGCCCTCGTGCCCCACCCCGGGGCCGAGGCCGCGACCGTCGTCGCCGCCTGCATAGAGGGCATGGATATCGTCGTGTTGGGCCCTCGACTAGCCCTGACCGACCCCGATCTCCGTCGGTTGGCCGCCCGGGCCCGTGAGCGGGGGGCAGCGATCATCAGCGCCTCGCCCCACCCAGGCACACATGTTGCGCTCCGCGTGCTCCGCTCGGAGTGGAGCGGGCTCGGCGCCGGGGAGGGGCGTCTGATGGAGAGCACCTTGACGGTTGCGCGTTCGGGGCGTCACCTGGGGGCTCCCGACGAGGTCGCCATCACCCTCGACGCCGAAGGGTCCGGGAGGGTTGAGGGGTATGGAAGGGTCGCGGGCCGCCCATCCGTGGGGCGACAAGAGGCCAGAAGGATTCTGAAACTCGCATGAGTGGGGAGGTTGTCCGCCGGGTGGTCCTGTGGGTGCCGGATTGGCCCATTGTTGCGGCACTTGCTGAGGCAGGGCTCGGGGCGGAGGCCCAGGCTGGCGTCCTTAACGGGAGGGGGCTCATCGCGGTCTCCGCCGCGGCGAGGAAGGAGGGGGTTCGGAGGGGGATGCGCAAGCGGCAGGCCCAGCGGCTCTGCCCCGAGATCGTCCTCCTTCCGCACGACGAGGGACGAGACGTTCGCGCCTTCGAGGCCGTCGCGGTCGCGGCCGAGGGGGTCGTCTCCGGGCTTGAGGTGTCCCGGCCCGGAATCCTCATGATCCCCGCCGGTGGGGCCTCCCGATTCCACGGGTCCGAGTCCACCCTCGTGGAGGCGCTCGTCACGGCGGTCGTGGAGGTGGTCGGCTGCGAGGCGGGGGTCGGGGTGGCCGACGGCCTGCTGGCCGCCGTCGTCGCCGCTAGGGAGAACTTCATCGTCCCCCCTGGCGCCTCCCGGGACTACCTCGCCCCCAGGCCGGTCTCCGACCTCACCCAGGCCGCCATGGAGCCCCGTCAGCGCCAGGCCGTCTCCGACCTCGTCGGGGTCCTCGACCGGCTCGGGCTCCGCACCCTCGGGGACATTGCTACCCTGCCGCCGGGGGACGTCCTGGCCCGCTTCGGGGCCGTCGGCGCGTGGGCCCTCCACCTGGCGTCCGGCGGAGACCTCGCGCCGCCCGTGGAGAGGCGGATCGAACGGGACATCGAGGTGCGGGAGGAGTTCGAGGAGGGGGCGGAGAGCGTCGAGAGGCTGGCGTTCGCCGCGAGGAGGGTCGCGGAGGCGCTAGACCGGGAATTGCTGGGGGCGGGGGTGAGGTGCCTCAGGGTCTCGGTCGCCGTGACGACCGAGCGGGGCGACACCCTTGAGCGAATCTGGAGGACCGACGTGGGGGCCCGTCCGGGGGCGTTCGTCCGGCACATGACGGATCGGGTCAGGTGGCAGATCGAGGGTTGGCTGAGCGGCACCTACAGGGGCCCGGAGGCCTCCAACCTCACGTCCCTGACCCTGACGGCCCTCGACATCGTGGCCTCAAGCGCCGAGCAGGACTTCCTCTGGGGCGGGGTCTCCGGGGCGGACTCCAGGGCCCACCGGGCCATGGAGCGCATCCAGGGGCTTGTGGGGGCCGAATCCGTGCTCGTCGCCGAGGAGCAGGGGGGTCGTACCCCGAGGGACCGTGCCCTTGTCGTCCCGTGGGGGCAGGAACCGAGGGGGGTCCGGCGGGTCGACCTCCCCTGGCCGGGGGGCCTGCCCGACCCCGCCCCCGCGACCGTCCTCGGTGCACCGAAGCCGATCGGGCTCCTGGACGCAGGGGGGCGGCCCGTCGTCGTGACGGAGAGGCTGTACGTGAGAGCCCCACCCACCTGGGCGGTCCTCAACAAGGAGAGCGTCGCCGTCGATGCCTGGGCGGGGCCGTGGCCCGTCGTCGAGAGGTGGTGGTCGGAGGACGGCGCCCGACGGGCGTTCTTCCAGGTGGCGCTGGCAGACGGCCGGGCCGTCCTGGTCGCCTGCCGCATCACCCACGATTCAGGGGAGTGGGCCATGGAGGCTGTATATGACTAGGGGCTGTGTATGACTAGGTATGCCGAACTCCACGCCCATACGGCGTACTCGTTCCTCGACGGGGTGAACCAGCCCGAGGCCTTGGCCGTCGAGGCGGCGCGACTCGGGCTCTCCGCCCTCGCCGTGACCGATCACGACGGGCTGTACGGGATCGTCCGGTTCGCCGAGGCTGCGAGGGAGGTCGGGCTCCCGACCGTCTTCGGGGCCGAGCTTCACCTCCCGGTCGTGGGCGCCTCCGGTCGGCCCGTCCTCGACCAGCCCACCGGGATCCCCGACCCCAGGGCCACCCATCTCGTCGTCCTCGCCAGGAGCCCGGCCGGGTATGCCCGCCTCTCCAGGACGATCGGGCTGGGGCACCTCGCGACGGGGGAGAAGGGGGCGGCCCGCTACACCTACGAGGGGCTGGCCGAGGCGGCGGCGGGGGAGTGGGTGGTCCTGACCGGGTGCCGCAAGGGTCCGGTGCGGCAGGCCCTGGCGGCGGGTAGGGGAGAGTCGTCCCCCATCCGGGCCGAGGGGGTCGTGGCCGCAAGGCAGGAGCTTGAGCGCTTGGTGGCCCTTTTCGGAAGGGAGAACGTCGCCGTCGAGGTCACCGATCACGGGGGGGCGTACGACGGTGAACGCAACGAGATCCTCGCGGGGCTTGCTCGTGACCTCGCGGTCCCCCTTGTGGCCACCTCCAACGCCCATTACGCCACCCCGAGGGACGCCGACCTCGCGTCAACCGTCGCCGCCGTCCGGGCTCGCTCGTCCCTCGATGACATGGATGGGTGGCTCCCGGGGGCCTCGACCGCGCACCTGCGCTCGCCGGAGGAGATGCTTCGCCTCCACCGCCGCCACCCGGACGCAGTCGCCACCGCCCATCGCCTGGGCCAGGAGTGCGCCTTCGACCTCCGGCTTGTAGCTCCCCGTCTTCCGCCCTATCCCGTGCCGGAAGGCCGCGACGAGGCCTCCTGGCTGAGGGAGTTGACGATGAGGGGCGCGGCAGAGCGGTACGGCCCGCCCGAGGCCGAGCGGGTGCCGGGCGCCTATGCCCAACTTGAGCACGAGCTCGGGATCATCGAGCGTCTCGGCTTCCCCGGGTACTTCCTCATCGTCCACGACCTCGTCGGCTTCTGCCGGGAGAAGGGCATCCTCTGCCAGGGACGGGGGTCGGCCGCCAACAGCGCCGTCTGCTATTCCCTCGGGGTGACGGCCGTCGACGCCGTGACCCACAAGCTCCTCTTCGAGAGGTTCCTCGCCCCGGAGAGGAACGAGCCTCCGGACATCGACGTGGACATTGAGTCCGATCGCCGCGAGGAGGTCATCCAGTATGTCTACGAGAGGTTCGGGCGCATCAACGCCGCGATGGTCGCGAACGTCATCTCGTACCGCCCGCGCTCGGCCGTCCGCGACGCCGCCCGCGCCCTCGGATACGACGTCGGGCAGCAGGACGCCTGGTCCAAGAGCATCGACCGCTGGTCGACCCTCAAGTCCTCACAGAAGGATCACGAGGAGTGGGCCGCGGCGAGCCGCGAGCCTGCTTGGCGCCTGCCACCCCCAGTGAATGACCTCGACCACATCCCCGAGCCCGTCCTCGACCTCGCCGAGCGGCTCCTCCGGCTCCCCCGGCACCTCGGCGTCCACCCCGGGGGCATGGTCCTGTGCGACCGGCCCGTCATCGACGTGTGCCCGGTCGAATGGGCCAGGATGCCCGGCCGGACGGTGCTCCAGTGGGACAAGGACGACTGCGCGGACGCCGGCCTCGTCAAGTTCGACCTCCTCGGGCTCGGGATGCTCTCGGCGCTCAAGTTCGCCTTCGATTTCGTGCGGAAACTTGAGGGTGTGGACCTCTCCCTTCACTCCCTCCCGCAGGAGGATCCCCGGGTGTACGACCTCCTGTGCGCGGCGGACACGGTCGGGGTCTTTCAGGTGGAGAGCCGCGCCCAGATGGCGACCCTGCCCCGGCTCCAGCCTCGGAAGTTCTACGACATCGTCGTCGAGGTCGCCCTCATCAGGCCCGGCCCCATCCAGGGGCGCTCGGTGCATCCCTACATCAACCGTGCCCGGGGTCGGGAGAAGGTCACCTACCTCCACCCCCTGCTCAAGCCCGCCCTCTCCAAGACCCTCGGGGTACCGATCTTCCAGGAGCAATTAATGCAGATCGTCATGGACGCGGCGGGATTCGACGGTTCGGAGGCCGATCAGTTGCGGCGGGCGATGGGCTCCAAGCGCAGCCTGCAGCGCATGGAGGCGCTCAGGGGCAGGGTCATGGAGGGGATGGAGGGGAAGGGGATCGAGGGGGAGGTCGCGGAGAAGGTCTTCGAGCAGCTCCTGGGATTCGTGGGCTTCGGATTCCCGGAGTCCCACTCGTTCTCCTTCGCCTACCTCGTCTACGCCTCCGCTTGGCTCAAGGTTCACCACCCCGCGGCCTTCTACGCGGGCCTGCTGGCCGCCCAGCCCATGGGCTTCTACTCCCCACAGTCTCTGGTGGCCGATGCCAGGCGGCACGGGGTGACGGTGCTCCGGCCCTGCCTCGCCCGGTCTGGGGTTGAGGCCACGGTTGAGAAAATCACGGTGGAGAGGTTGGAGGCGCCCACGAGGCCTCCGGCGGATCGGAGGGACGACCTCGTGGCCCTGGTCGACGTCAACCCGACGTTTGCGGTCCGGATGGGCCTGGCCTCGGTGCGGGGCATCGGGGAGGATGCGGCCGCCGCGATCGTCGCAGCACGGGAGTCGGAGCCGTTCCTCGATCTCAGGGACGCGGCCCGGCGGGTGCGGATTCGGCCCGCCAGCCCGGCGGGGGAGTTGGGCTTCGCCGCGGAACGGGGACTGACGGTCGTCCAATGGGAGGGGCTGGCGACGGCGGGGGCCCTGGAGGCCCTCGGGGTGACGCGGAGGGAGGGGCTGTGGGCGTCCGGGGCGTTGGCGTTGGAAGGCCCGGACACGCTCCCGAGGGTCGCGGTCGGGGTCGAGGCGCCCACCCTGCCCGGTATGAGCGACGTCGAGTTGGCGGTCGCGGACGTCTGGGCGTCGGGGGTGTCCACGGATTCCTACCCGACCGTGTTTGTTCGGGAAAGGCTCGATGCCGAGGGGGTCCTCCGGGTCTCCGACGTCCTCACCCACGAGGCCGAGCGTCGGGTGAGGGTCGCGGGAGTCGTTACCCACCGTCAGCGCCCCCCCACGGGTCACGGGGTGACGTTCCTTTCACTCGAGGACGAGACAGGGGTCCTCAATGTAATCTGCTCGGCGGGGGTGTGGGGGCGGTACCGGTTGATCGCCCGGCGCTCATCCGCACTCATTGTGCGGGGAAGGATTGAGCGCGCCGATGGGGCAACCAACCTTATGGCCGACCACATCTCGCCACTCGGCCTCAAGGTGCCGGCGCGGTCCAGGGACTTTCGGTAGGGCGGCCCTGCCTCATGCCATACTTTGGCCGTGACGGCCTCGTGGAGGGATGGAGTCCCGCAGGCAGTGCGGGAGGACCTGGACGTCCTTTTCGGGAGCGTCGAGCCTTTCGCGCTGCAGACCATTGCCCGATTCCGCCGTCTGGTGCCCTTCGGGGCAGCCCTTGAGAACTCGGGTGAGACTCGGTTTGTCGGATCCGCGCCCGAGGGGGCGGCCTCCCTCGCCCTGGTTGCCCGGGGCACGCTTGTCGACGGCCTGCGCAAGGACCGGGACTCCCTCAAGGCCGTAGTCCTAGTCGAGGATGTAGCGGTCGACGCCCTAGGATCCGACGCGATTCGCTTTTCGCTCGAACACCGAGACGGTCCGGCGATCGCCGTGTTCGCTCCATATTCGGTGGGTCCCTGGCCGTGGAGGAAGGTCTCCTTCGGGGAAGGGGTCACCGACGAAGGGGAACGCTTGGTGTGGACGGAGGCCTAATCGCCTCTCGGGACTAGGCCGCGGGTCGCTTGCCGAACGTGTGCTGGATGGTGGAGCTCAGCCACACCACCCCGATGAGGCTGATCAGCAAACCCAGGACAACCTCGTCGCCGGTGATGGCCGCCCACAACATGAGGATGGAGCCCCCTAGCGTACGGAGGCGGACGAGTCGCTCCGCCATCGTCAGGTCTTCGAGCTTCTTGTGTATGGTCCTGGAGGAGATCGCAGTCGCCATCACGGCGAGGATGAACGCCAGAACGGCGAGCACCCGAGGCCCGGAAACCAAGGGCCAGCCTCGATCGGTGAAGTACGCCCAGGCCAGCACTCCGATCACCGCCACGAGCGCGGTCGCCCCGGCGTCTCTCCGGTTCAGTCCCATGTTTCCCTTCCTCATCCCAGCGTTCTACAGGACGCTCGCGACGACGAGGAGCGTCGCCGTCGTGATCTTGACGACCGGGCAGAGCTTGAACCAGATCGTTGGAGTACGAGCGCCGGTGAAGGTCGTCAGCACCGCGAGCGCGAGGAGAAGGCCAGCGCTTGCGCGATACGTCCACTCGACCGCATCCGCACCCTCTGGACCGATGATCGTGACGCCGATGACCAGTGCCGCGACCCCCCACATCGTGAAGGCCTCCGCGAGCCACTCCTGAAGGAGGACCCGACGGTTGTCTGCGGTGATAGGTTCGAATCCAGCGACGACCCTTCCGGTTGGAACGGCGTGCATCACGCCCCAGAGACAGACGAGCCCAGCCGCAACATACGCCAGTGTTTCGCCCACGGTGGCACGGTAGTCGAAGCGCTGCCATATAGCCAGACCGCTGGTTGGTAGTGGCACAGGTGTAGAAATCCGTCCCATTACTGGGCACCCCGACTTGGCGATCGTCTCGACCTCCCATGTCGAACGACAGAACCTCACCATGAGGATGGGAATGCGTCGGTTCTCTCGCCTCACGAACGCTTTCTCGAAGAAGGTTGAGAACCTGGCCGCCGCGCAATCCGGAGAGGTTAGCCGTTCTTGGCCAACATACAGCGACGAGGAGGACGATAGCGCCCGTGATGATGAGGAGCCAGGAGATGCTCGGTTGATCGGCGAACAACCCCGCTGCGCCAATCGCCATCATTACACCACCGACGATTTTCGCAGTTCTCCTGCCTCGCTCGGCCCTATACTCTTGCCCGTACGTCAAGGATCGGTTCAGAAAGAAGCGCGGGCGCCTTAGCCACCCGAGAACGGAGGTTTTGCCCGGAGATGAGCGCGACGACGGACAAACGAGAACCCGACACGCTGCGCACGCTGCCTGGGGACGACGTGCGGCAGATCATGTGGCGGTTTGCTGACCGCTACGACCTGCAGATGGTCGTGCAGTCGGTTCGTGCAGTCGCCCGCGGGCCGGTCGCCCGGTTGGTCGCCAGCGGTGGGCGCAACTCCCACGACTGGACCGACGAGAAGAACGCCCTCCTCGCAGCGTTCGACGAGGCCGGGATCACCGCGCTGTGCGTCGAGCCCGAGTACGGCGGCTACCTGGAGGGGCCCCGCAACCTTGCCATGGCGCTGGCCGCCTTCGAGCTTTCGTGGGTCGATGGCGGGGCGGCGACTTCCAGCCTCGCCGGCCACCTCGGGCTGTCGCCGATTCACGAGCACGGCACACCCGAGCAGAAGCAGACCTACATGTCCCGCGCCGTGCCCGCGAACGATGGCGAGATCTGTCGCGCGGCGTTCGCGCTGACCGAGCCGTTGCCGTACGTCGGCGTGGACACTGGGGTGCTGTCGGGCAAGGCCAGGATTGCTGAGTGGAAGGACGGCGAGGAACCGATCCTGCAGATCGACAAGCGCGGACGGTTCATCACGAACATGGACTTCGCGAACGTGGTGACGGCTGCGGTCGAGGGCGCCGACGAGCGTATCGACGGCAGCTTCTTCGTCATCTTGGAGGAGGGGGACGAGGGCGTGTTCGACCGCGGTGCGCCGACCCTGAAGCTCGTGCACCAGTTGTCGTCGACTCGCGATCCGATCTTCAGCCTGAAGGTCCCGGCGAGCCGCATCGTCGGCGGGTACACGGTCAAGGACGGCGTCCTCACGCCGAACGTCAGCCACAGCGAGGTCCTCAACGCAGTGTTCCGGCATACCCGCGTGCCGGTCGGCCTCATGACCTCCGCCAAACTCCTCTCCGCCGTCGAGCCGATCATCCGCTACCAGCGCGGGCGCTACCGCGGCGGTGAAGGCAAGCCCGGCACGCCGCGTCATGACCTTGGGCTGCAGCAGAAGGAGGACGCGCTGCATCGGCTGATCGACGTCTGGGCGACGGGCGAGGCCGCCACCTCGCTCGGCCTGGCGACGGCGCGGCTGTTCGACGAATACGACCCCCTCAAGAAGGAAAAGGACAGGATCTTCGCCGAGCGCGGGATCACCGGCATCCGCGCCCAGATGGGCGAGCTGCGGGAGATCGAGAAGGCGGCAATCGAGTTCCTCAAGACCCAAGCCGCCGGCGGCGACACCGGCGGCGAGACGCCCGGCGAGGATCCGCTGATTCGCTACGTCATCGACGACTCGCTCGCGAGTGTGCTCTGCCCGGCGACAAAGCTTTGGAACACCGGCCACGGTGCGAACACGATGCGCGAGGCGGTCTCCCTGGTCGGCGGCTACGGCATCACCGAGGACTGCCCCGGCTTCCTCGGCCAGAAGTGGACGGACGCCCAACTTGAGGCCACGTACGAGGGGCCCGAGGCAGTGCAGCGCAGGCAGCTGACCATCACGATGACGAACTCGGTGTTCCTGCGCCAGTTCGACGACTGGATCGACGAGTTGCGCCAGATCGCCGGCCACAAGGCAGGCCTCGGCGCCTGCACGCTCGGCACCGCGATGAAGCTGTGGCGGTGGACGCTCGATCACCTGCGCGAAACTGATGACGCTGACGGGCGGCCGCTTTTCCGCGATAAGCGGCAGGGCGTGACCTTCCTGATGGCCGACGCGCTGAGCTGGCTGGTCGCCTCCCGCTATCAGATGCTCGACGTGCTCGAGCTCGAGAGCAAGGGAGCCGAGCGGCCTGAGCTTGCGGAGAGCCTGCCCGGCACCCTGCAGTTCTTCACCGACTTGTGCCGCGTGCAAGCGGCCCGGGCCGGGGGCGAGGTCGGGCGGATCTGCGCCGAGCTCGTCTTCGGCTACCAGCGGCACCCGAACTCGGAGGATTGCGATGCTAGCTACCAGGCCCAGGGTCTCGAGACCTTCCAGGCACTGCGCCGCCGGCTCGACGGCTGCATGACCGAAGCGCGCCTGGCCAAGGACCGCGCCGGGCGCTCGCTCACTGGCGTCATGATCCCCGAAGCGCTCGACTACCCGAGCTGAGCGTCAATGCAAGACAACGCGGTAGAACGACAGTGCCTGGAGGTCGACATCGCATGCGTCGGGTTCGGCCCGGCGAGCGGTGGCTTCTTGACGACACTCTCGCGTGGCTTGGCCGAGGCCCAGGGCGAGCTCGAGAGTGGCGCGATGCCAGGCATGCCACCGCAGGTCGTCTGCTACGAGCGGGCCGACGACCTCGGCTTCGGCGTGTCCGGTGTCGTCACGCGGGCTACGGGGATCCGCCAGACGTACCCTGATCTCGATCCGGCAAGTATCCCGATGACCGCGCCGGTCACGAGCGAGGAGGTCGTCTACCTGCTCGACCCGATCGGCGCTAGCCGGCGCGGCTTCGCGGTGCGGTGCGCCGACAAGATGCTGCGCGGACTGCGCTTCATGCTTCCGGTGCGTGATGAAGCCTTCAAGCTCCCCTTCATTCCCAAGTTCCTGCACAAGGACGGCGGTCTGGTGCTCGGCATGGGCCAGTTCAACCAGTGGGTCGCTGGCCAGCTGATGGCCGAAGCGCAGGTCCAGCTTTGGCCGGGCACCCCAGTCGCCGAGCCGCTGATCGAAGACGACGCCGTCGTCGGTGTGCGACTCGTCGACCAGGGCACGGATCTGGGGGGCGAGCCCGAGGCTGGCTACCTCCCCGGCATGGACATCAAGGCGGCTCTGACCGTCGTCGCCGATGGCCCCGTCGGCCCGATCGGCCGGAGGCTCGACGAGCACTTCGGATTGCCTGAGGGGAATGTGCGGCGCGACTGGGCGGTCGGCATGAAGGTGGTCGTGGACCTGCCCGATGATTGTGCGCTCGAACCGGGCACCGTGTTGCACACGATGGGCTACCCCGAGCCGGAGATCTTCGGCTTTCTGTACGTCCACCAGCCGGGCCTTGCCTCGCTCGGGATCTTCGTGCCGTCGTCCCTAGACAGTCCAGTGCTCGCCAGCTACCGCTACCTGCAGCACTGGATGCAGCACCCCTACCTCTGGCGGCACCTGAAGGGCGGCAAGCTGCGCGCGTGGGGGGCCAAATCGCTACAGGAGTCCGGTCGCCAGGGTGAGCCCCACCTGTGCGGCGACGGCTACGCTCGGATCGGCGAGGGCTCGGGCAGCACGAATGTTCTGACCAACTCCGGTGTCGACGAGGCCTGGACGACCGGCGTGCAGCTCGCCGATGGGGTGCTTGAGCTGCTCCGGAGCAAGCAGCCGTTCACCCGCGACAACATCGAGCGGACCTACGTAAGGCGCCGCCGGGAGAGCTCGCTCGACAAGGAGAGCAAGGTCGCGGCCAAGGCGCGGGTCGGGTTCCGGCGTGGTTTCGTCCGTGGCCTGATCGGCACGGGTCTGACCGGCTTGACGCGCGGCCGGCTCAACGCGCCCGGCGGCCGCAAGGCGAAGGTCCGCGAGGTCAAGAGCCTGGCCGAGTATTTCAAGGGCAAGCTCCCAGCCGGCGAGATCGAACGTATCGAGGCCGAGGCGAGTGCAGCGCAGCGACCGCTGCAGGACGTGTACATGGACCGCGCCGGCTGGCCGAGCATTCCGTTGGACGGCGAGCTCCTCGTCTCACAGCAAGACGCCTTGCTGCTCGGCGGCAAGGTCCAGGCTCCGCCGGGCTATGCCGACCATGTCGTGTTCCTCGCCCCGGCGCAGTGCGAGGCCTGTGTGACCAAGCTGTGCGTCAACATCTGCTCCGGGCAGGCGTTGACCTTGGACGGGGAAGGCGGAGTTCCCCTCTTCGACCGCGAGAAATGCATACACTGCGGCGCTTGCCAGTGGAGCTGTCCAGCGCCACGTGAACCGGGCCACGATGCCAGCGCCATCGCTTTGCAGGCGGGCGCCGGAGGCTTGCATTCCGCGGAGAACTGATCGACCGATCTTGGAGATGACTGATGAGTAACGGATTCCACATCGTCGTGTGTGGCAGCCTCGTGCCCGACCCGATCCAGACCCTGGATCCGGTGTTCGGTGGCGGCCAGCCCGCGCTGAAGAACGAGGCGATGCTGCCCTCGGTGCTCGACCCTTGGGCCGGGCATGCGCTCTACGAGGCCGCACACCTCGCGGCTCAGACCCAAGGTAGCAAGGTGTGGCTGGTCAGCCTCGGGCCCAAGGCCCAGCTGCAGCAGCTCATGATGCGGGCGGCGCAGAAGGTGCCGTTCGAACTGGTCGCCCTCGATGGCTCGGCCAGCGGCTTCACTGACTCCTTCGAGGTTGCCGCGGCGCTCGCTGCGGCGATCGAGGCGATCGACGGCCTCGATCGGTCCCGGCTCCTGCTCTTTGGCGGTTGCGCCTCGGCCTCTCGCGATGCCGGCGTTACGGTGCAGATGGTCGGCGAGCGGCTCGGTATTCACGACCAGTTCCTTGCGGTAGACGAACTGAAGGTGGTGGACGGCGGTTCGATTCGAGTGCTCGAGCGTATCGAGGGCGGTCGTTATCTCGCCTCGGTCTGCGAGGGGCCGCCGCTCGTCGCGGCCTGGGCGACCGGCTCGCTGCCCGAACCGCCCAACAGCCCGCAGGTCGGCATGCAGAACATGCGGACGGTCATGCCGGCGCTGGCGCAGGCCAAACCGGCACCGCTCGGTGGGGAAGGCACTACCTGGCTAACGGCCGAGATGCCGCAGCAGCGGCGTGAGACGCGTGTCGTGAAGGACTCCTCCGCGGACGAGGTCGCGCAGGAGATCGTTACCTGGATCAAGGGCTGAGGAGGCTACGAACCATGGACAAGATTCTTTTCCTGGCCCACACCGAGGCGGACGGCACACTGCCCAAGGCCGCGTACGAAGCCCTGACTGCAGCGAAGAACCTTGCCCGCGACCTCGAGGGAGCGACCCTTGCCGCTGGCTTGATCGGCGCGGATGTCGCCTCGGCGGCGGATACCCTGAGCGGAATCGAGCAGGTCCTGGGCGTGAGCGGCGCCGAGTTCGCCGTTTCGCGCTACGTCAGTGACGTCGCCGCAGCTGTGGCCCTTGTCGAGAAGTCCGCGGCGACGATCGTCATTGCCCCGGCGACGCCGCGGTTCTGCCGGGCGCTGCCCGGCACAGCCGCGCGGCTCGATGGTCGGATCGAGACGCAGGTCACCGGGCTCATGGCCGAGGGCGACGCCGTGCATGGCGAGCGTTGGTTCTACCGGCAGCGCATAGTGGCGAGGCTTTGCCGCAGCCAGCGCCCATGGTTCCTGCTCACGAGCCCCGGCGCGTTCGAGCCCGCACCGACGGAGCCTGTGTCGACCCAGTCCGGCAAGGCCAGTCTCGAAGACGTGGCGGTTGACCTCCCTGGGGTGAAGTTTCGCACGCAGGTTACGGGGATCGAGGCCGCCGCCTCCGAGGCCCAGACCATCCGCCCCGACGCCGAGACCCTGCTGGTCGCCGGCGCCGGCTGGACAAAGAAGCAAAAGGACGGTGCGACACACGTCAATGACGCCGAGAGCCTGGTCCTCGGTTTCCTCGATCTCGCCCGCGCTTCGCTCGGCAGCAGCAAGTCGCTCGTCGACCAGGGCTCCGAGGGTGCCGAGGTCATGTCGTTCATGAGCCACCTCAACCAGATCGGCCAGACCGGCTCGACGCCGCGCCACCGCAAGGGACTCGCGACCTGCTGCCACGGTGAGGAGCCGCACGTCGTCGGCTGGCGCTTCATCTCAGAGCGCCGGGCGATCAACCTCGACGAGACCTGCGGCTGGGCCCAGGGCAAGGCAGACGTGCTCTACATCGCCGATGCCTTCGAGGTCATGGCAAAGGTCAACGAGCTGCTCGCGGCCGACGCCTGATCGGTTGTCGGCAGCGGTTGACCGCCGCCGGAGTCGCCGATCACGTCTGGACCCTCCGAGAGATCGCCGAGCTTCTGTAGAGCCTTTCTAACCCCCGTAGCGGTCATCGCCTCTCGAAAGCTCAAACTGACCCACTACCCGTAGGTTCTACTAGTAACGCGAAAGGGGCCCCTCGTGCTAATCTGTCGGTCGCGTTGCGAGCCGTTTTTTTGCCCGCAAACCACCTGTCCGGGTGGCGGAATTGGCAGACGCGCTAGCTTGAGGTGCTAGTGCCCTTTAACGGGCGTGGGGGTTCAAGTCCCCCCTCGGACACCATGGCAGGACCAGACGTCGGGCCGGGAGCAATCCCGGCCCTTTGCGTATCCGGACCCATCTACCGGGCGGACAATCTTCGCGACACGAAAGCCGTGAGCCCTAGGCACGCGACGCCGAACCCGACGACGATCCCCGCCTGGCCCCAGTTCCACCTCAGCCCGAGCCAAGGGTCCTGGAGTAGGACGATGGCGTGCTGGAGCGGCGTGAACTCGCCGACGGTGACCATCGCAGCGGGAAGAGCCTCGGGGGGCGGACCTGCGCCTCCGAGGATGAGCATGACGAACCACAGCATGATCCCGATGCCCTGAGCTGCGCGTGCGGTCGGCACCGCGAGGCCGAGGAGCGTGCCGATCGCCGCGAAAGCGAGCGCCGTCAGGAGAAAGGCTCCGATGACGCATGGCCATGAGTGGGGCATGGCAGGGTGGTAGGCCACGATCCCGACGAAGACGACAAGCATGGCTCCGATTAAGGCCAGGACGATCATGACGATCGAGTGGGCGCCGACGATCGTGCGTCGGGGGATCGACGATGCCTCGAAACGCCGCAAAACGCCGCGCTCACGGTAGGTCGCAATGTGAGTGGGGAGCGTGATGAGCCCCAAGGCTGCGACGACGAGGCCGACGTAGGCAGGCATGTAGTAGTCCATTGCGCCGACTCCGCGGTAGAACTCGGGGTCGACATCGTTGCCGAACACGCCGCCCATGACGAGTTCCATGACGATCGGGAGGCCAAGGGTAAACACGAGGGTCACCGGTTCCCGGAGAAGGAGCTTCGCCTCGAGCCACGCGAACTTCAGGAGTATGGTCATGGAGCCTCCCCGGGGGGTCCGTCGCCTGGTCCGTCGCCCGTGTCTCCCGTGAGCTTGAGGTAGACGTCCTCGAGGCTTGGCCGGAGGACCTCGAAGTCCTCAGGGGCAAGTCCCTTGGCGGCGAGGGCCGCCGCGACCGACACGGCCACCGCGCCCTTCCCCTCGACCTCGATGGTCCCGTCGTCCGCGCGGACGAGATTGACACCCTTCGCCTTCGAGAGGAACCGGGTGTCGATGGCCGCCGTGAATCGCACCCGGGTTGGCCCTCCGTGCTCGCGGCGCAACTCCTCTGGCGTCCCCATGGCCACGACTCTGCCGCCCGCGATGATCGCCAGGCGATCACATAGCCGCTCAGCCTCATCCATGAAGTGGCTGACCAGAACGACCGTCGAACCCTTGTCGCGAATCCGCTCGATTAGTCCCCAGGCGACGCGTCTCGCGAATGGGTCCATCCCGGTCGTCATCTCGTCGAGGAAGACGACCTCGGGCTGGTTGACGAGGGAGAGCGCCACCAGCAGCCGCTGCTTCTGGCCGCCGCTGAGCGATGCGAACTGGGCGTCGCGCTTGGTCGCGAGGCCCCAGTCGTCGACGAGGGGTTCCCAGTCGACCGAGCTGCCGGCGCTCGCCGCAAAGAGGTCGAGAGCCTCCCACACCTTGATGCGATCGGGGAGCGCGGACTCCTGGAGTTGACTGCCGATGCGGCGCTTGACCTCGCGGAGGTCCCTCGTGGGATCGAGGCCGAGGATGCGGAGGGTCCCGGAGTCGGGGTGGCGAAGGCCCTGAAGGCATTCGACGGTCGTAGTCTTGCCTGCGCCGTTCGGGCCGAGGATGCCGAAGATCTCGCCCCGTTCGACCTCGAACGAAACGCCATCAACCGCTCGCGTCGTTCCATAGGACTTGTGTAGGTCGTCGACCTGAATATCCGTTGTCACAGCGAGCACGTTACACCGTCTCGGGGGCGATGTTGTCCCCCCCCGGGAGGGGTTCTAATCCCCCCGGAAGGACTAGTTGGCAAGGGGACAGGTTCTCTGGGATACCACCGCCTCAATCCGCTAGCCTACGAATATGAGTCCCGTTCCCGATGTCGCGAGGATCGCCCAGGACCTGATCCGCATCGACACGTCGAACTATGGCGACGACTCGGGCCCTGGTGAGTGCGAGGCGACGGAATACGTCGCCGCGTTCCTAGCCGACCTGGGGCTCGACCCGGTCATCCGGGAATCTGCCCCCCGCCGCACGAACCTCACCGCGATTTGGGAGGGGGCCGACCGGTCCCGTCCGCCTCTCGTCGTGCACGGCCACCTCGACGTCGTTCCCGCCTTTCCGGAGGAGTGGCGTCACCCACCGTTCTCTGCGGAGATTGAGGACGGCATGATCTGGGGACGCGGAGCGGCGGACATGAAGGGGACCGACGCCATGATCCTCGCAACCGTTTCGGGGATGATCGGCAATGGAGTCAAGCCAGAACGGGATGTCGTGCTCGGATTCTTCGCCGACGAAGAGGCGGGCGGGGGCAAGGGGTCACGGTACATGGTGGAAAACCACCCCGACGACTTCCGGGGTGCGACGGAGGCGATTAGCGAGGTTGGTGGGTTCTCCACAGAGATCAATGGCCGCCGCTCCTACCTCATCCAGACCGCGGAGAAGGGCATCCAGTGGCTCAGGTTGGTCTCGACCGGCACGGCCGGTCATGGGAGTCTGATCCACGAGGACAACGCCGTTACTCACCTTGCGGAGGCCCTCGCGCGCATCGGGCACTATTCCTGGCCCCTCTGTATCACCCCCACTGTCGAGGCACTCCTGAGGGGCGTCGCGGATCTCACGGGAGAGGTGTATGCACCGGAACCCGAAGTCGTTGACAGGCTCGTCGCTCATCTCGGCGGCTCGGCGCGCTTCGTGGGGGCCACGGTGAGGAACACCGCGAACCCGACGCAACTCAACGGGGGATACAAGTCCAACGTCATCCCGGACAGTGCCGAGGCCGTCGTTGATACCCGATTCCTTCCAGGCCAGCAGGAGGAAGTGTATGCCAAGATCGAGGAACTCGCTGGACCGAACGTCAAGGTGGAATCGATCGTGACGGACGTCGCTCTGGACCAGCCCTTCGATGCCCCTCTCGTGCACAAGATGATCGAAGCCCTCCACGCGGAAGATCCAGGGACACCGATCCTGCCCTATGCCCTCTCGGGTGGAACGGACAACAAGGCGATGTCTCGCCTCGGCATCCGCGGCTATGGATTCGCGCCCCTTCAACTACAGCCGGACCTCGACTTTCCGGCACTTTTTCACAGCGTCGACGAGCGCGTCCCGATCGCGGGTCTCGAGTTTGGGGTCCGGGTTCTCGAGAGGTTCCTGCGCGACTGCTAGGAGGCGCAATTTCGGATATAACGGTTGGGTTGAGATCTCCCGCTTGAGGTTCCCATTCGTCAACGAATGCCGGTAACGTCGGGACCATGGAATCGGACGTTCGCGAGGCGTTGCGACATCTCACCACCGCCTTTGAGAACCACCTGGAGGCCGTGATACTCCGGCGGGGTCCGGTCGATGCGGCGGTCGACGACGCGTACGAGGCGCTGGCGGAGGCATTCGAGCGGTACGAGGATCTTCTCGACGCCGAATATGCGGAGGAGCTTCCCCTGGTCGTTGAGGATGAGGTCGGGGACGATCTCGAGGACAGCGACCTTGAGGACACCGATCTTGAAGAGGTTGACGAGATCGACGATGCCGATCTTGAACACGTCGAGGTCATTGAACTCGAGGGGAGCCTGCACGAGGCGGCGATGGAAGACCTCGAGGAGTTTGACCTCGGGGACTAGCAGGGAATAGTCAGCGCCGCTCCGGGTATCCGATCGTTGGCCTAGCCACCTCATCGAGGGCTTCCCGAATCGCCGTCGGCAAGGACAGATCCTCTGCCTCGAGAGACGGTGCCAGTTGTTCGGCCGTTCTTGCCCCGACGATCGCCGCCGTCACCCCGGGGGCGTCCCTCACCCACGCGAGCGCCACCTCATGGGCCGTTCGGCCGAGCCCATCTGAGGCCGTGATGAGAGCATCCGTGATGGTCTCGACCCGCGATCCAAGGTAGGGCTCGACGAAGCCGGAGAGGTGATCGGAGGCCGCACGTGAGTCCGCCGGAATCCCCGATCGATACTTGCCCGTCAGCACACCCCGACCGAGCGGCGACCAGGCAAGGACCCCGACGCCTAGTGCCCGAGCGGCTGGTAGGACTTCTCGTTCGATGCCTCGCTGTGCGAGCGAATATTCGACCTCGGTAACGGCTAGGGCGGGACGGGTGGCCAAGGTCGCCGCACGGGATGTTGCCCACCCTGGAAAGTTGCTGATCCCCACGTAGCGAGCCCTTCCGGAAGCAACGGCAATCTCGAGGGCATGAAGGGTCTCCTCGAAGGGGGTCATAGGGTCGAAAGCATGGACGAGAAAGAGGTCGACGTGGTCGGTGCCGAGGCGCCCCAAGGACTCGTCCAGGGTGGCGAGGAGGGTGTCGAGGGAGGCATCGATGGTCCCACCGTCCTCCGTTCGACGAACCCCCGCCTTGGTCGCGATCTGGAGATCTCGCCGGGAGATCGTTCCCTGGAGCAAGGAGCCGAGGAGGGCCTCGGAACCCCCGTCGGCGTAGGACGCGGCCGTATCGACGAGTGTGCCTCCCGCGTCGAGGAAGGCGTCGAGTTGGAGCCCCGCTTCGACCTCATCCGTGTCCCTGCTCCACGTCATCGTCCCGAGCGCGAGCCGGGATATCTCCAGTCCGGTTGTACCCGCCCGGCGCCTGTCCATGACGCCGACGGTACCGGCGCTCGCCAGGCGATGGGGCGCGGCGCGCGGGTGTGGCATGGGCCCGGGATAGGGTAGCCAGCGTGACGTGGTGGGAATCGATCGTTTTGGGAATCGTCCAGGGGCTCACGGAGTTTCTTCCGATCTCCTCGAGCGCCCACGTGAGGGCCATCGGGCCGCTGCTTCCGAATGGGGGAGACCCAGGGGCGGCCTTCACGGCGATCATCCAAATTGGCACGGGGGCGGCAGTCGTCGTCTACTTCTGGCGCGACATCGCCCGTATCGTCGGGGCATGGCTAGCGTGTGTGCTTGGCAGGAACGGACGGGCATGGCGCGACCGATTCGGCGTGAGCAACCAGGACGCAAGGCTCGGGTGGTGGATCATCCTCGGCTCCCTGCCCATCGTGGTCATAGGCGTGGTATTCCAAGACTCGATCGAATCGGGGCTACGTAATCTATGGATCTCCGTTGCCGTGCTCGCGGTATTCGCCCTTGTTCTGGGTTGGGCCGACCGGATCGGAACCCGGCGACGCGGTCTAGAGACCCTGAGTGGCACGAACGCCGTGGTGCTCGGTCTCGCCCAGGCGGCCGCACTCGTCCCGGGCGTGTCTCGATCGGGAGGGACGATCTCGGCGGGGCTCTTCCTCGGCCTGACGCGAGAGGCGGCGGCCCGCTTCTCGTTTCTCCTCGCGGTTCCAGCGGTGCTGGGATCGGGTTTCTATGAACTTGCCTCGAACTACGACGGCCTAACCGCAAAGGGGGCGCCCGGGGTTCCCGCGACCATCATTGCCGCCGTTGCGTCGTTCGTAGTGGGCTACCTCGTCATCGTGTGGTTCTTGCGTCTCATCCAGACGCGGTCGTTCATGCCATTCGTCGTCTATCGGCTGGTCTTCGCGGCGGTCATCGCCTGGCTATTGGTCTCGGGCCTAGTCCCTGCGGTCGCTAACTAGCTTCCCACGGATCAGGGGTTGCGGCCCCATAGGAAGCGCTCGAACTCGGCCGCGATGGCGTCACCCGACGACTCCGGCAGGCTCATCATGTCGGAGACGTCCTCCAACTGGCGCACGTGGGCGGCGACATCCTCGTCCTCCGAGGCGAGGTCGTTGACACTCCGCTGCCACGCCTCGGCCTGATATTCCAGGTCGCCCCTGTCGATGGGCTCACCCAGAAGACGTTCGAGCAGCGAAAGGATCGCGAGGGTCGCCATGGGGCTTGGGGGGTGACCGATGTAATGGGGGACGCCCACCCAGGCTGAGACGACTTTGACACCCCGCAATTGCGCCTCGTGTCCGAGGACTCCCGTGATTCCCGTCGGCCCCTCGTAGTCGGAGCGTTCCAGTCCGAGTGTCCGCCTAAGGGTTGGGTCTTCCGAGGTGACGTAGGTGGGCAAGGGACGGGAGTGGGGGGCGTCAACGAGGAGCGCGCCGCAGGTGATGAGGGTTGTGACTTCCAGTGGCTTGGTTAGGGCCAGGATCTCGTCAATGAAATGTCGCCACCGCATGGAGGGCTCGATGCCTCGAACGAGGCCAATCCGCCGGTCGTCCTTCCAGGGTCCGGGGGTGGTCGAGATAACCGTCCCAGGCCAGGACATGACGCGGACCCCATCATCGTTCCGGGTGACGGTCGGGCGGCTGACCTGAAAGTCGTGAAAATCTTCCGGGTCGAGGGTCGCGTAGGAGGAGGCCTGCCAGACCCGAGACAGGTGATCGAGGGCAGCGGAGGCCGCCGACCCCGCGTCGTTCCATCCCTCGAAGGCGGCGATGAGGATCGACTCATCACGTCCAAGGGAGGAGGGTCGGTTGGGACTAGCCATTCCGTCAGCCTAGACTGTGCGCCGATGAACGAGAACTCGATTGCCCCCGCCGCGGTCCTTTGGGATATGGACGGCACCCTTATCGATACCGAGCCGTACTGGATCCAGGCCGAGAGTGATCTGTGTACTGCCCATGGGGCGGTGTGGACCCACGAGGATGGATTGTCCGTCGTCGGCAATCCCCTGAAGGTGTCGGCTCAAGCGCTTCAAGACAGGGGCGTCGAACTGCCCATTCCGGAGATAATCGATGCCCTCCTTCGACAGCTCACCACCGCTGTACGTGGTCACAACCCATGGCAGGAGGATGCCCACCGGCTCCTCGATCGCGTCGTAGCCCGGGGAATCCCATGTGGCCTCGTGACCATGTCGTACACCATGCTCGCCGACGCATTTGTCGAGCAGGCAGACATCTTCGCGGTCGTGGTGACGGGGGAAGAGGTAACGAACGGAAAGCCTCATCCGGAGCCCTACCTCAAGGCCGCAAGCCTGCTCGGGGTCCCGATCGAACGGTGCCTTGCGATCGAGGACTCCCCCTCGGGGATCCGGTCCGCTCACGCCTCCGGGGCGCGAACTGTCGCCATCAAGCGGCTGACCCCACTCGATCCGCTTCCGGGGATGTCGCGCCTGAGGACCCTCGACACCCTGACCGACGTGGCGATCGCCTCCATCATGAGGGGAGAAATCATCGACGAGTTGGGTGACGGAACCTAGGAGGGCCCAAGTGCTTTTCTTACGGCGGCGGGGTCGATAGGAGGAGGGGTGCCACCGAATTCCGGACATAAGGCCTTGAAGGAGCACCACCCGCAGAGTGGGCTTCGTCGCGGCCGCCACTCGGAGAGCTCCGCCGTGTGTTGGATATCCGCCCAGAGTTCCCGAATCTCATGTTCTGCGAGATCGAGGTCCGTGGCGGTTGGATTGAGGACGACTGTTCCCCCGTCCTTGAGGTAGAGCAATTGGAGGACGCTTGGAGAGCTCCCGCGCAGGTGTGTGACCATGAGCGCGTAGAACCGCATCTGGAACTTGGCCTGTCGGCCGTATTGGGGGGCAGGGGCCTTCCCCGTCTTGTAGTCGATGATGCGGATCGAGCCGTCCGAGGCAACGTCGACCCGGTCGATGACGCCCCTGAGGAGCGGCCCATCCGGCATCTGCCACTCGATGAACTGCTCCCTGGCGTCTGGCTCGAGGCGCTGAGGGTTTTCCAGGGTGAAGTACACCTCAAGCCTTTGTCCTGCCTCGTCGAGCCAGGGGTCCGCGTCGCCCGGAGCCGAGTGGAGGTCAGCAAGGGTGGGGTCCTTCTCCACGAGGGCCTTCCACTCCGGACGGAGCATGAGACGGGCAGCCTCAAGCGTTCGCTCCCGGGCAGGAAGGTCGAAGAGTCTCTCCAAAACGGTGTGGACGAGCGTTCCCAGCGCCGCCGCCACGGAAGGGGGCTCCGGGATCTGGTCGATGGCTCTGAGCCGAAACAGCAAGGGGCACTGCACAAAGTCGTTCGCCCGAGAGGGGGAGAGGGCAGGTGCCCGACGAGCCATGACTCCACCCTACGGACACCGAGCCTCTTGAGTGGCGAACTCGCTACGGTAGGGGCATGACTCCGGTGCGGCAGACAACGAGGGGATGGACGATCGGCCATCTCTGGGGGGCCCGTATCGTCCTCCATCCGACAACCTTCGTCCTCATCGCCCTTATCGCCTTTCTCCTGGTGACCGGCGATCAGGGCGTGACGACGGGTGCCAGCGTCGCTAGGGGTGTTCTTCTCGCTGGCTTGCTTATGGGGTCGGTGCTCCTTCATGAACTCGGCCATGCCCTCGCGGCTCGGATATTCAAGAGGGAGGTCAAGGAGATCGTCATCACGCTCGTGGGCGGCCACACGACATTCGATGCGAAGAACATCACCCCGACGGTCTCTGGCGTCACGGCCGCGGCGGGACCTCTGGCGAACGCGGTGCTCGGGCTGGTCATGCTGAGCCTCATGGGGCTCGATCTGTCGACGGGAACGTACACCATCGTGCGGGGTCTCGCCGTCGTCAACCTCTTCCTCGCCGTCTTCAATGCCCTCCCCGGAACCCCTCTCGATGGGGGGAGGGTCCTCGAGGCTATCGTCTGGGGGGTAACGGGCAACCGGGTGGCAGGCATGAAGGCCGCGGCATGGGGTGGTCGAGCCGTCGCCTTCTCCTTTCTCCTCTACGTGCTGTACTCGAATTTCGGTGCGGGCAAGACCCCAGACATGGTTGATCTGATCTGGGCGTTCCTGATCCTTTCGATCCTCTGGCCAGCGGCAGGGGTGGCCCTCAAGACCGCCCATTTGATCGAGAAGGTTGAGGTCATGACCGTCGTCCGGACCATGAGGGGTGCCGTCGGGGTCCCCCATGATGCGACCCTTGCCTATGCCCTCGATCTCGTCAGGGCGGCCGAATGCGAGGAGGTCGTTGTCCTTTCCGTCGATTCCGAAACGGCCGGGCACTTCTCTCTGGAGGCGGCCGACGCGGTCCCAGCTGAGCGGATCTCAACGACCCAGCTATCGTCGGTCACCATCCCCCTCCCTAGGGGGGCGGTAGTGGCTCCGACCCTCACCGGACAGGAGTTGCTCGAAAGCGCCAGGGAGTGGTGGGGGAAGGCCGACGCGTTGGCGGTCGTTGACGAGGGAGAGGTCGTGGGGGTCGTTCGACTTGTGGACATATCAGCCCACCTCGGGTAGGGAGACATGGCGCCCCTAGAATTAGGGGATGAAACCTCCCGAGGGGCCCCTCATCGGTGCCGACCTGCGTCGAGGCCCCTTCCGAGCAGGGGATCGTGTCCAACTGACCGATGCGAAAGGACGCCATCACACCTTCCAACTCGAATCGGGGAAGGCCTTCCATACCCACCGGGGGATTCTTGAGCACGACGCCGTGATCGGGATGCCCGAGGGCTCCCTCGTAACGACGGCGTCTGAGGTGGGCTATCTTGCGCTTCGCCCCATGCTCCAGGACTATGTCCTATCCATGCCGAGAGGAGCCCAGATCGTCTACCCGAAGGACGCCGGCCAGATCGTGGCCATGGGTGACATCTTCCCCGGGGCTCGGGTCGTCGAAGCCGGGGTGGGTTCGGGTTCCCTGACCCTCTCGCTCCTTCAAGCCGTGGGAGATGGCGGATCTCTGCTTTCAATCGAGCGCCGTGAGGACTTCGCGATCATCGCTCGCGCGAATGTCGAGGCCTTCTTCGGTGGGCGGCATCCCTCCTGGGACCTCCGGATTGGGGACTTCGCCGATGTCGTGGTTGAGGCGAGCGAGCCGGGGTCGATCGATCGGGTCGTTCTTGACATGCTTGCCCCGTGGGAGAATATCGAGGTCGCGGCAACCGTCCTCGCCCCCGGTGGTGGATTTATCGTCTACGTAGCGACGACTACCCAGCTCTCTCGCGTGGCGGAGGACCTACGTAAACACGGTGGGTTCACCGAGCCCTTCGCATGGGAGACCGTCGTTAGAACGTGGCACCTTGAGGGCCTGGCCGTGCGTCCCGACCACCGCATGATCGGACATACGGGATTCCTCATCATGACCCGTCGTCTGGCCCCCGGCGTCGAGGCGCCTCCCCGGCGACGGCGTCCTGCGAAGGGGGCTTACCCGGTCGATTCTTCCTGGAGCGCGGAAGAGTTGGGCGAGAGAATGGTGAGCGAGAAGAAGGTGCGACGCTTGAGCCGAAGGGCCTTGAGCGCTGACGAATGAACGGCGGAGTGATGGGACTAGGCGATGATATGGCGCGGCTTGAGCGGCAGAATGCTGAGCTTGGGCGATTGCTGGAGGCCGCACGCTCGCAGTTGGGAGAATTGCGCGAGAGGCTAGGGGAGTTGTCCGCCCCTCCGCAGACCTTTGGCACGCTTCTCGGATGGGCAGGCGAGCACGCCGATGTCATGGTCGCCGGGCGCCGAATGCGGGTTGCAGCCTCACCTGCCGTCAGCAGGGGCCTTCTCCCCGGAGCCGAAGTCCTCCTCAATGCGCTCAACGTTGTCGTTGATGTCGGTGAGCCAGAGAGGGTTGGTCAGGCCGCGATTGTTAGGGAGGTGCTGGACAACGACAGGGTCCTTATCGTCACGCGCGGCGAGGACGAGCGCGTCGTGCTCTTCCTAGGGGGCCACGCCCTGGAGCGGCTTCACGAGGGTGACACCGTTATCGTCGACCCCCGAACAGGCTTCGCCTCCGAGCGGGTCGAGAGGACCGGGGTAGAGTCGCTCCTACTTGAGGAAGTGCCCGATGTCGATTATTCGGCCATCGGTGGCCTCGCAAGCCAAATCGAGCGCATCCGCGATGCGATCGAGCTGCCCTTGCGGCATCCCGAGTTGTATCGTGAACACTCCCTTACTCCCCCTAGGGGACTTCTCCTTTACGGACCACCCGGGTGTGGGAAAACGCTCATCGCGAAGGCCGTCGCCCACTCCCTGGCCGATGCCGTCGGAAGCGACCGGAGTTACTTTCTGGCCATAAAGGGGCCGGAACTCCTCAACAAATACGTCGGTGAGACGGAAAGGTACATCCGTACGATCTTTGAACGAGCCCGGGCCAAATCCGCGGAAGGCACACCAGTCGTCATCTTCTTCGACGAGATGGACGCGCTCTTCCGTGTGCGGGGGTCGGGCGTTTCGTCCGACATCGAGAACACGATCGTGCCTCAGTTGCTCACCGAGTTGGATGGGATCGAGGGGCTCGACAATGTCATCGTCATCGGGGCATCAAACCGCGAAGACATGATCGATCCCGCAATCCTTCGCCCTGGACGCCTTGACGTGAAGATCGAAATCGCTCGGCCGGACACAGACGCCGCCGCCGATATCCTCGGCAAGTATTTGATGCCCGACCTGCCACTACACGCGGAGATACTCGCATCGGCTGGGGGTCCGGAGGCGGCCGTCGCCCTGATGGTGCAAGCGGCGGCCGACTACCTCTTCTTCCCCGAGAGGGATGACGCGATATTCGTCTCAGGGGCGATGCTCCGCAACATCGTCGACCGGGCGAAGACCCGAGCGATCAAGGACATCATCTCAGGTGGGGATCGGGGCATCCGGCCTGAACACATACTCGAGGCATGTGCGGAGGAAGTGGCCGAGGCCAGAGCCGTGTCTGCCCGGCATCTCGATAGGGGCTGACGGTGCGGATTGTCGGCATCGAGACAGAGTACGGGGTCATCGATCGTAACGATCCCGGGGCGAACCCCATCCTGCTCAGTAGCGCCCTCGTCGCGTCATATCGGGCATCGGTCGGTGCGGCGACGGCCCACTGGGACTATGGGGGCGAGGATCCCCTCAACGATCAGAGGGGATACCGCAGGGCTCGCGAATCGGCAAGCCCCGACCTCCTGACGGACGAACCGAGGGCATTCATCACCCGAAGACGCCGACGGGGGATGTGGGAGGATCCTGCTCATCTAAACGCGGTCCTTCCCAACGGCGCCCGCCTGTATGTCGATCATGCCCATCCGGAGTATTCAGGCCCGGAGGTGTCGAACGCTCGGGATGCGGTCGTGTGGGACAAGGCGGGTGACGAGGTCCTCAGGGAGGCGGCCGTGGCTGCGGCGGCGGAGGGTTTTCGGATCGCCCTCTACAAGAACAATGTCGATGGAAAGGGAGCCTCGTACGGCACACACGAGAACTTCCTGGTGGCGAGATCCGTACCCTTCGACGATCTGGCGAGGCGTCTGACCGCCCATCTCGTCACTAGACAGGTTTACACCGGGGCCGGTCGTGTTGGCCTAGGACAGCGAGGGGAGGTCCCTGGTTTTCAGATTTCTCAGCGAGCCGATTACATCGAAGAGGAAGTGGGACTCGAGACAACCCTTCGTCGCCCGATCGTCAACACCCGAGACGAGCCGCACGCGAATCCGACAAGGTGGAGGCGGCTCCACATCATCCTGGGTGATGCGAATCGCATGGAGACGCCGACCTACCTCAAGATCGGGACGACCTCCCTGGTCCTATCCGCTATCGAGGCGGGGGACGAGCGTCTTGACATCCAGGTCCTCGCCGATCCGGTGGCCGCCGTCCAGGAGGTGTCTCGAGACCTGAGTCTTGGGCGTCCCCTGAAGCTCACGACGGGGGAGGGAGCCACCGCCCTTGAGATCCAGCGAGGCCTTCTCGGGATTGTCCGGGACTACGCCACCGACGCCGAGGATGCACGTGTCGTCGCGCGTTGGGAAGCCGTGCTCGGGGGCCTTGCTCAGGATCCCCTCTCGTGTACGCGCCAGGTCGAATGGGTGGCGAAGCTCAACCTTCTTGAAAGGCTCAGAGAGCGTCACGGTTCAGCGGACGCCCCCCTCCCGTGGGACGATCCGAGCCTCGCGGCGGCGGATATCCGCTGGAGCGACTTAGACCACAGTGAGGGGTTGTTCGCCCGCCTCGCGGCCGCTGGATCCTTCGACACCCTCGTCGAGGATGATGAGGTTGCTCGGGCGGTCGCCCATCCGCCTCAGGACACCCGGGCTCGTCTGCGGGGGGCAATGGTCGATCGTCGTTCGGACATCGTCGACGCAGCCGGATGGAGCACGGTCGTGCTTGATCGAGAGACCGAGCACGGCGATCTCGAGGTCATCCATCTGGATGATCCCTTCGCGACTAGCCACCCGCTGATAGAGGAGTTGCTGGCGCCGTAGACTCGTCTCATGCCTCAGGTCTCTTCAAGCGAGCATCCATACGATGACGCCGATGACGCCCCGGCACCCCCTCCTTCGGGGTCTCCTCAAGGGCAATCGAGTGCGGTGGATGCCCTTTTAGACGAGATCGACGTGACCCTGCAGCAGAACGCAGAGCAGTTCGTCCGTAGTTTCGTCCAAAAGGGCGGCGAGTAGGTCAGTCCGCCACCGTGCCCGCTATCGAGGTTCCCGAGCCCCTGACCGTCGATCCCGCTCGACGCATCTTTGGGCTTGAAACCGAATTCGGGCTGCACTTCGTGCATCGGTCCGACCGAAAGGTCACGCCGGAGGAGGTGGCGGGCGCCCTCTTCCACTCGGTTGTCAAGTGGGGCCGTTCCTCCAACGTATTCCTGACCAATGGGGCGAGGCTGTACATCGATGTTGGTGCGCACCCCGAATACGCGACAGCCGAGTGTGACAGCCTGACGGACCTCATTGCCCAGGACAAGGCCGGGGAGCGGATCGTGGCCAACCTGGTCGCAGACGGGGAGGGGCGCCTTGCCGGAGTCGGCATCGAGGGCGAGATCCACCTATACAAGAACAACGTCGACGCCGCTGGGAACTCGTACGGGTGTCACGAAAACTACCTCGTTCGCCGTCGTCCCGACTTTGCCTCCTTCGCCGGATCGCTCCTTCCCTTCCTCGTGACCCGGCAGATTGTCGTGGGAGCTGGCGGGGCGGTCGGCTCCGGCCCCGCAGCCAAGTACTGCTTCTCTCCCCGGGCGGATCACGTATGGGAGGCGATGTCGTCCGCTACCACGAGATCGCGGCCGATGATCAACACCAGGGACGAACCCCATGCGCACGCCGACCTCTATCGCAGGATGCACATTATCGTCGGGGACTCTTCGATGGCCGAGCCGACCATCCTCGTCAAGGTCGGGGCCATGGACCTCCTTCTTCGCCTGCTTGAGGGACGGGCGCCTTTTCCGTCGCTTGCCCTCGCGCGTCCTATGCAGGCGATCCGGGAGGTCTCTCGCGACCTCACGGGCACCACCCTTGTGAACCTCGAGGATGGTCGCCGACTGACTCCCATTGAGATTCAAAGGGAGTACCTCGAGGCAATTGCATCACGGTTGGGGTCCGTCGTCGAGGCGACCCCAGAAGTCGAGCAAATCCTGTCCCTTTGGGGGCGCGGGCTCGATGCAGTGGCGACCGGCGATTTCTCTGCTGTTGAGACGGAACTCGACTGGGCGATCAAGCGCCGCCTCATCGACCGTTTCATGGCGCGATCGGGGGCAAGCCTCGACGATCCCCGTGTCACCCGTCTAGACCTCGCCTACCACGACGTCGCTCCCGGAAAGGGGCTCTATCCCTCGCTCGTAGCCCAAGGACTCGTCCGCACGGTGGTGACGGAGGACCTGATCGTGCGCTCCATCGACGAGCCCCCGCAGACCACCCGTGCCAGGCTTCGCGGCCGATTCGTGAGAGCCAGCCTAGGCTCCCATCGTGACATCGCCGCCGATTGGGTGCGCCTCAAGGTCATCGGCGACGAGGGAGGAACGATCCTTCTGAAGGATCCCTTCCGTTCGGAGGATTCACGAGTCGATGATCTCATTGCATCGATGGGCGAAGGCGAGCCCCGGGTAGACTGAAAACTCGCCTCGGAAGGGATTCCATGCGCAGGATCGGTGCGGTTGTGATTATCCTGGCCCTTGCCCTCAGTGGGTGCTCGGCCGTCATCGCCGATCCCAACGCCGGGAGCATCCATGACATCGTCGTGGGAGCGGATGAGGTCGGTGCGCCAACCCTTGAGTATCCCGAGGACCTTGAATACTCCAGGGTTCAGACCAGGGTGCTATGGTCGGGCACAGGCGACCGCCTGAGTCCCGGAGGCCGGATCCTCCTCGACATGTATGCGGTCAGCCTGGATACGGGCGCTGTCCTGACAGACACCTACACCGACCTGCCGAACGCCTACCTTCTTGTGCCCGAGCTCGTTGGTCAGGAACTCTACGACATCCTCGTCAGAGAGCGGGTCGGATCGCGGATCCTTCATATCTCCCCGCCCGTCGAGGGATACGAGGGTCAGGGTGCCGTGGCGCTCGTGGTCGATGTGCTTCCCGCGAAGGCCACAGGGGAGGTCCTCCCGAGCCACGATGGCTTCCCCACCGTCCGCCTCGAATCGGACGGAAAGCCGAGCATCATTATCGGTCCGGATGTTGTCGAACCGACCGAACTCGAGGTCGCGACCCGCATCCAGGGACCAGGAGGGCAGATTCAAGACGGTTCTCTCATCAAGGTCAATTACCTGGGGGTCGCGTTCGACACGGGGGAGGTCTTTGAGTCGAGTTGGGATGATGGAGAGGGCCCCATGAATGCCCAGGTCGGGATTGGACAATTGCCCGCTGGATGGGATCAGGGTTTGATAGATCGAACCGAGGGCTCGCAGGTGCTGCTGGTGATTCCGCCCGATCTTGCCTACGGAGAGGACACCCTCGTTTTTGTCGTGGACATCCTCGCCGTGTGGACTCCGGAGTAGCAGGTGGGCGTCGCGGTTCGCGTCATTCCTTGTCTCGATGTCGATGCTGGACGGGTCGTCAAAGGGGTGAATTTTGAAAACCTTCGCGATGCCGGAGATCCCGTCGAACTTGCCCATCGCTATGGTGATGCCGGGGCGGACGAACTGACGTTCCTCGATGTATCGGCCTCCTCGGCGGGGAGGGAGACGACCTACGAGGTGGTCCGCCGCACGGCCGAGCAGGTCTTCGTGCCACTCACCGTCGGGGGAGGGGTTCGATCCGTTGGAGATGTCGATACCCTGCTTCGAGCAGGTGCGGACAAGGTGGGGGTCAATACCGCAGCGATAGGGCGCCCAGAGCTCATCAGCGAGATCGCGGAACGCTTCGGTAGCCAGGTTCTTGTCCTTTCACTCGATGCCCGGCGTTGCAGGAAGGGCACTACCACGCCCTCCGGGATGGAGGTGACTACGCATGGGGGCCGGCGGGGGACCGGAATCGATGCGATCGAATGGGCAGAACGCGGGCAGGAACTGGGCGCTGGCGAGATCCTGCTCAACTCCATGGACGCGGATGGCACGACAGGAGGGTTCGACCTCGTCATGATCGATGCGGTCCGTCAAATCATATCAATCCCCCTCATCGCATCGGGGGGGGCGGGAACGACCACACACTTTGTCGAGGCGGTTCGCGCCGGTGCCGATGCCGTGCTGGCCGCGAGCGTGTTTCATTTTGGGGCGCTACGCATCGATGAGGTTAAGACGGCGATGCGGGACGCGGGCCTCCCTGTTAGGTGAGGCGTTGCGAACCGAATACTGCATCGTTCGTGGAAGGATGGGGGCATGGCCCTCGACCCCGCAATCGCCTCCCGTTTAAAACGCGACGCCAACGGCCTCATCTGCGCCGTCATTCAGCAGTACGACACCAAGGAAGTGCTGATGGTCGGGTGGATGAATGACGAGTCCCTCGATCTGACCCTCCGTGAGGGTCGGGTGGTGTTTTGGAGCAGGAGTCGACAATCGCTGTGGAGGAAGGGTGACACCTCCGGTCACGCCCAGTGGGTGAAATCGATCAAGCTCGACTGCGACGCCGACGCCGTGCTGGTCCAGGTGGACCAGGTAGGGCTGGCCTGTCACACGGGGGCGCGGACCTGCTTCGAAGTCGGAGGGGACTTGGGCGCCGTCGTGAGCACCGAGAAGCAAATCGCGGATGTCTGACGCTTCCGTGACCCTTGAGTGGGGGAGTACCTGGCCGACTCTTGAGGGGTTCGTGGCCTTGGGGACAACACACCGGGTGGTGCCGGTCGCCAGAAGGCTTCTGGCCGACGGGGTCACGCCGGTCGCCGTGTATCGAGCACTCGCGGCAGAACGTCCAGGAACCTTCATCCTCGAGTCTGTCGAACCGGATGGGGCTAGGGCGCGCTTCTCGTTCGTTGGGATCCGTTCCCGTACCCAGTTGACGGCGACAGGTCTTTACGGAAAGTGGACGGGTGACGTTCCCGTCGGCCTTCATGATGGTCCTCCTCTCGGAGCGATCCGTGAGGCCCTGTCCGAGATGAGATCGGAGGCAATACCGGGCCTTCCCCCGCTCACCGGAGGGTTGGTCGGGGTGCTCGGGTGGGACATCATCCACGAGTGGGAACCGACGCTCCCCGCGGATGCTCCTCGAGAACTCGAAGTGCCAGATGTCCTTCTCCTTTTCGCGACAGACCTTGCCGCCATCGACCACCACGACGGGAGTGTTTGGCTCATCGCCAATGCCGTGAATGCGGATGCGAGGGAGACCGGGATCGAGGCGGCGTATGCCGATGCGATCGCGCGCCTTGACGCCATGGAGGCAGAACTTGAGTCCGCTACGGGGGCGGAGGTATCCGTCCTGAAGGCGGCGGAGTCCGAACCGAGGATCGTCAACCGAACCCCGGAGGGGGAGTACGAGCGAGTCGTCGATGTCTGCAAGGAGGCGATCAGGGACGGCGAGGTTTTCCAGGTAGTTCCGTCCCAGAGATTCGACGTGGAATGCACGGCCTCACCTTTCGATGTCTATCGTGTGCTTCGAACCCTTAACCCGAGTCCGTACATGTACTACTTCCAGCTTCGGGACGCGGAGGGCCGGGACTTCGCCGTTGTCGGGGCGAGCCCAGAGTCGATGGTCTCGGTGAAGGAGCGGAAGGTTCTCACCTTCCCCATCGCGGGGTCTAGGCCTCGTGGGGCCTCCCCGGAGGAGGACGCAGCCCTTCAGCAGGAGCTTCTTTCGGATCCGAAGGAGAGGGCGGAGCACGTCATGCTCGTCGACCTCGCTCGAAACGACCTCTCCAAGGTCTGCGACCCGACCTCCGTTGAGGTGTTGGACTTCATGGCTGTCAACCGCTATAGCCACATAATGCATATCTGCTCGACGGTCATCGGGACGCTGGAGGATCGGTACGGGGCAGTGGATGCCTTCACGGCCACCTTCCCTGCCGGGACCCTCTCCGGCGCACCGAAACCAAGGGCCATCGCTCTCATCGATGAGGTTGAGCCTGCCCGACGGGGTCTCTACGGGGGGGCGGTAGGCTATTTCGATTTCGCGGGAAACATGGACACAGCGATCGCTATTCGCACGGCACTCATCGTTGGGGGTACGGCTCACATACAGGCCGGTGCGGGGATCGTGGCCGATTCGATTCCCGATAGCGAGGCCAAGGAGACTCGGGATAAGGCGGCTGCCCTCATGCGGGCCGTCTCTGTCGCCTCTCATCTGCATCAGGTGGAATCCGCTCGCTAAGTTCGAGGGGCGTGATGGGGTAGTCCCCGAGGATTGGCCCGGTGAAGAGGGCTTCCTGTCGGCGGCTACCATGGAGGAATGGGAGCGACTGGTTCATGAGCGTCCTCGATGGGATCATCGCTGGTGTACTGGAGGACCTCAAGGTCCGCCAACGGGACACGCCGATGGATGCGCTAAAAGAGAGGGCATCCCGGCAGCCAGAGGCCAAGGACGCCCTCCGGACCTTGAGGTGCAAGGAAGTGGCAGTGATAGCCGAGGTTAAGCGCTCGAGTCCATCGAAGGGTGACATAGCGGACATCACGGATCCGGCCGCTCTTGCCACCGAGTATGAGGCCGGAGGAGCATCCGTTATCTCGGTCCTGACCGAGGGGCGGAGGTTTGGCGGAGACCTCTCCGACCTCGATACCGTTAAGGCCAAGGTTGATATCCCGATCCTTCGCAAGGACTTCATCGTGACCCCGTACCAGGTCTGGGAGGCTCGCGCACATGGTGCCGACATGGTTCTGCTGATCGTGGCGGCATTGGAGCAGATGGCACTTGAATCGCTCATCGAGCGGGTGAAATCGCTAGGGATGACCGCGCTTGTGGAGGTGCACGAGCCCGACGAGGTTTCACGGGCCGTTGAGGCAGGGGCCCTAATCATCGGGATCAATGCACGCAACCTCAAAAACCTCGAGGTCGATCGGGCCACCTTCGCGCGGGTAGCCCCAATCATCCCTGACGGCATAGTCAAGGTAGCGGAATCGGGAATTCGTGACGGCCACGACGTAGTTGAGTATGCGCGATTGGGAGCCGATGCCGTCCTCGTGGGTGAGGCCCTGGTCAAGGACCGCGATCCCCGGACAGCCGTTGCCGAGATGGTGGCGGCAGGTGCTCATCCCGCCTTGCGGGCGGTTCGCCCGTGACGGATTCGCTTGCGGCTCGCCCCGGTCCGTATTTTGGCGTTTTTGGCGGACGATTCGTCCCTGAAGCCCTCCAGGCGGCCCTCGATGAACTGTCGGACGCCTACGAAAAGGCGCGCGTCGATCCGGCCTTCAACGAGGAACTTGAGCGACTCGCGGTTGAATACTCCGGGCGCCCGAGCATCCTGACGAGGGTCCCTCGGTTCGCTCGCCACGCCGGGGACGCGCGGATCTTCCTCAAACGAGAAGACCTCAACCACACCGGCTCCCACAAGATCAACAATGTGCTCGGCCAGGCGCTCCTGACCAAACGCATCGGAAAGACGCGTGTGATCGCGGAGACCGGAGCGGGACAGCACGGTGTGGCCACTGCGACGGCCGCAGCCCTGATGGACCTCGAGTGCGTGGTCTATATGGGGGAGGAGGACACCCATCGACAGGCCCTCAACGTCGCCAGGATGCAACTGCTAGGGGCGACCGTCGTCACGGTCATGTCCGGTTCTCGCACGCTCAAGGACGCCATCAACGAGGCCTATCGTGACTGGGTCACGAACGTCGAGACCACCAACTACATCTTCGGCACGGCAGCCGGTCCCCACCCGTTCCCGGCAATGGTTCGGGACTTCCAGCGGGTCATCGGGGTGGAGGCGCGGGCTCAGATGCTCGCCCTTGGGGGCCTTCCCGATGCCATAGTCGCCTGCGTCGGCGGAGGCTCGAACGCAATCGGGATTTTCGATGCCTTCCTTGATGACGACGTGAGGCTCATAGGATGCGAGGCGGCTGGGGACGGCATCGAGACCGGGCGTCACGCGTCGGCGCTCATTGGGGGGAGGCCTGGGATCCTGCACGGCTCCCATTCCTTCCTCCTACAGGACGAGGACGGACAGACGCTGACCTCTCACTCGATTTCCGCTGGCTTGGACTACCCGGGCGTCGGCCCACAGCATTCCTGGCTGGCCGCGATTGGTCGGGCGGAATACTGGCCGATCACAGACGCCGAAGCGATGGATGCGTTCAGCCTACTCAGCCGAACCGAGGGCATCATCCCAGCGATCGAGTCGGCTCATGCTCTCGCGGGGGTAATGAAGTTGGGCCTAGAGATGGGGCCAAAGGCTACGATTCTCGTCAATCTCTCGGGTAGGGGAGACAAGGATGTCGAGACGGCCGCGCGGTGGTTCAACCTGCTTACGGAGGAGGCGGAGTGAGCGCCCTTTCGGATTGCCTGGGTCGGGCGCGAGCTGAGGGAAAGTCCGCCCTCCTTGCCTACCTTCCCGTCGGATTCCCCTCCGTGGAGGGTTCCATAGCCGCGATGAGGACCATGGTGGAAGCCGGGGCGGACATCGTTGAGGTCGGGATTCCCTACTCTGACCCTGTTCTCGACGGCCCGATCATCGAACATGCAGGAGAATCCGCCCTCAGGGGAGGGGTCCGCGTCTCCGATGCCTTTGTCGCGGTTCGGGCCGTTGCCGAATCGGGTGCCGTGCCCGTCATAATGTCGTACTACAATCCCATGCTTCAGTACGGGCTCGAACGATTCGCCGTGGATCTCGCAGAAGCGGGGGGTGCAGGTGTGATCACGCCCGATCTCACCCCCGATGTCGGCGAGGAATGGCGCCGGGCCGCGGCCGAAAAGGGACTCGATTGCGTTTTCCTGGTGGCTCCGAGTTCAACTCCAGAGAGGCTCCGCATGACCGTAGAGGCGACGACGGGGTTCGTCTATGTGACGTCACGTATGGGGGTGACAGGGGAGAGGTCCTCGGTAGGGAAGCAGGCGGAGAAACTTGTCGAAAGGACCAAGGAGGCGGGGGCTGATTTTGTATGTGTCGGCCTCGGAGTGTCCACTGGTGCTCAAGCCGCCGAGGTGGCTCGGTACGCCGATGGCGTTATCGTGGGAAGCGCCTTTGTCCGAGCCATTGCGGAGGCGCCTACCCTTGAAGACGGGCTGAAGAGCCTTCGAGTCAAGGTGGCCGAGATCGCTCACGGAGTGGAGAAACCCGCGTGATCAATACAAGCATCCCCAGCCCTCCTCTTGACTGGTCCGTCATTCATCTGGGACCCCTACAGATCTATGTCTATGCGCTTGTGATACTTGTGGGCATCTTCGTCGGCCTATGGCTCACTCGTCGTCGGTGGGTGGCTCGAGGAGGCGATCCAGTCGCCATCGAAGAGATCGCCCTATGGGCCGTGCCCTTCGGGATCATCGGGGGGCGCCTCTACCACGTGGTTTCGACCCCCGGACCGTACTTCGGGGCCGGAGGCCATCCGATCGAGGCCTTCAATGTCCGGCAAGGGGGCCTGGGGATCTGGGGGGCCGTTGCCCTCGGGGCCCTTGGCGCGTGGATTGGGGCCCGTAGGCAGAAGGTCTCCTTTTCGGCGTTCATGGATGCCGCCGCACCCGGGCTTATCATCGCCCAGGCGATCGGAAGGATTGGAAACTACTTCAACCAGGAGCTCTTTGGCGGTTCGACCACCCTTCCATGGGGCCTCGAGATCGAGCCCTTACAATCGGCGTTGGCTGGCCAGTACCCACCAGGCACACTTTTCCACCCGACGTTTCTCTACGAGATGATCTGGAACCTGGCTGGTGCCGCCATGATTATCGTCCTCGATCGACGGCTCCGGCTGAGATTCGGTCGGGTGTTTTGGCTGTACGTCATCGTGTATACCGCCGGGCGGCTGTGGATCGAGATGTTGCGGATCGACGAGGCGGTTCACGTCTTTGGGGTCAGGATCAACGTCTGGGTGTCGATCCTGGTCTTGGCAATGGGGATTGCGATGTTTGTCTTAACGAGACGGAAACAATCCGGTGAGATGATCAATGACGCCCCCGCCCGCAGTCGCTCAGGGGAGCCTAATAACAAGGTGGTTGCTTCCAAGAAATAGGGCGACCTGTTTCAATCGAGATACGCTGAAGGTCCCCGCACTATCCGGGACGAAGACGCCCACGATACGCATATTGCATCTGTGCACTTCGGCATGGTTGAAGGACGGTGAGATGCCCGCTAGAGGTGGCTTGGAGAAACCCGAAACCGGGCTCTACAACTCCGCGTTCGAGCACGACTCATGTGGGGTCGCCTTTGTCGCCACCCTTCGGGGAGCCCCCCGCAGAGACATCGTCGAAGCCGGCCTTTCTGCCCTCAAGAACCTTGAGCATCGAGGTGCGGTCGGAGCCGAAAAAGAGACCGGAGACGGTGCCGGGATTCTCACGCAGATCCCCGATGCCTTCCTCAGGAAGGTCGTCAAGGTCGAACTTCCGCCAGTCGGTTCGTATGCCGTCGGCATCGCCTTTCTGGTGCCCGGCGAAGCCGAAACCCAGGTAGCCGCCGTTGAGAAGGCGGCAAAGGTGGAGGGGGTTGATGTCCTCGCTTGGCGCGATGTCCCCGCAGATCCCGCCCCGATCGGGCCGTCGTCCCGCGAGAGCATGCCGGAATTTCGGATGGTCTTCCTAGGCGCTGAAGGTCTATCGGGGATAGACCTCGACCGAAAGGTGTATCGCGTTCGGCGCCGTGCCGAGCACGAGGCAGACGTCTTCTTCGCCTCCCTATCCTCGAGGACCCTGAGCTACAAGGGAATGCTGGCCACCTGCCAACTTGAGAAGTTCTTCCCCGACCTTCTCGACCCGGACTACCTCTCAGAGATTGCCCTCGTTCATTCGAGATTCTCCACGAACACCTTCCCGTCGTGGAGGCTGGCGCAGCCACTCCGGTTGATCGCCCATAACGGCGAGATCAATACGATCCGGGGGAACCGCAGCTGGATGTCGGCGCGGGAGGGCCTGCTCTCCTCCCCCCTCCTAGGCGACATAAAGGATCTGGTTCCCATTTGTTCCACCACAGGCTCGGACACGGCCAACTTCGACGAGGTTGTCGAGCTGCTCCACCTCGGGGGCCGGAGTCTTCCTCATGCGATCCTTATGATGATCCCTGAGGCGTGGCAGAACTCGCGCGACATGGATCCGGCCCGGCGGGCATTCTACGAGTACCACGGCTCCCTCATGGAGCCGTGGGATGGGCCAGCCGCGCTTCACTTCTCAGACGGCACGCTCGTGGGAGCCGTTCTCGATCGCAACGGGCTTCGGCCAGGACGGTTCTGGGTGACGGCAGATGGTCTGGTAATAGCCGGATCCGAGGCCGGCATCCTCGACATCGATCAGGCCACCATCATCCGGAAGGGACGCCTTCGACCGGGACGGATGTTTCTGGTGGATACGGCGCATGGACGAATCGTGGAGGATGAGGAGATCAAGTCCTCCCTAGCGGCGGAGAACCCGTATCAGAAGTGGCTTGACGAGCACACCCAGAAGCTCTCCGAGCTCCCCGAGCGGGAGCATGTCACATACTCGAGCCAATCGATCGTCCGCCGCCAACGGGTGTTCGGATACACCGAGGAGGAGCTGAAGGTTCTCCTCACCCCCATGGCCCTCCATGGGAAAGAGCCCTTGGGTGCCATGGGGAATGACACCCCTCCTGCCGTGCTCTCCACCCACCCAAGGATGCTCTTCGACTACTTCACTCAGGTCTTTGCCCAGGTGACCAACCCTCCCCTCGACGCCATTAGGGAGGAGATCGTCACCTCGATGAGGTGCGCCGTCGGTCCCGAACTAAACCTGCTCGAACCCAACCCGTGCCATGCCCGTAAGCTCGTTCTTGACTTCCCTGTCCTCAACAACGACGAGTTCGCCAAGATCGTCCATATCGAGGACCTCACACAACTGGGAGCGTTGTTCCGGTCGCGGTTGGTATCCGGGCTCTATCCCATCCGAGAGGGGGGAAAGGGAATGGAGAGCCGCCTTGAGGAGATCCTCGCCGAATGCGATACCGCCATCGAGGGGGGGATCAACATCCTGGTGCTGTCGGATCGGGACTCCGACCCGGACCGCGCGCCCATTCCCTCGCTCCTCCTGACCAGCGCGGTGCACCAACACCTCGTCCGGAGCCACACGAGGACCCGGGTTTCACTCGTCGTCGAGGCAGGTGACATTCGGGAGCCTCATCACGTCGCCCTTCACCTCGGCTTCGGGGCCGCCGCTGTTAACCCCTATCTCGCTATGGAGACCGTGGAGGAGATGGCCACGAGGGGCCTCTTGGGCGACTTGACTCCGGAGAATGCTCAACGAAACCTCGTCCGCGCCCTCGGAGACGGAGTGCTCGAGATCATGTCGAAGATGGGTATTTCGACCCTCACTTCATACCGGGGAGCCCAGACCTTCGAGGCTACGGGGCTCTCCCGGGAGCTCATCGACAAGCACTTCACGGGCACCCCCAGCCAGATTGACGGTGTCGGGCTAAACATCATCGCCGAGGAGATCGCCTCCCGGCACCTTGACGCTTTCCCGCCCTCAGGAAGAATCCTGCCGCATCGTCGACTCAAGATCGGGGGCGACTACCAGTGGCGGCGTGAGGGTGAGCATCACCTCTTTGATCCCGAAACGGTGTTCAAGCTCCAACACTCGACCCGCACAAGGCAGTACTCCTTTTTCAAGGAGTACTCGGACAGGATCGACAACCAGGCGAAACGGCTGATGACTCTGAGGGGCCTCTTCGAGTTCGCCTCGGGTCGAGAGCCGATTCCCCTCGAAGAGGTTGAACCGGTCTGTGAAATCGTCAAGCGTTTTGGTACCGGGGCCATGTCGTTTGGGTCGATCTCGGAGGAGGCCCACACGACGCTCGCAATTGCCATGAACCGGCTGGGGGGGCGTTCCAACACCGGGGAGGGGGGAGAGAAACCTTCCCGCCTCTATGACCCCGAGCGGCGTAGTGCTGTGAAACAGGTTGCTTCCGGCCGGTTCGGCGTCACGAGCGAATACCTGGCCAATGCGGATGATATCCAGATCAAGATGGCCCAGGGGGCCAAGCCCGGAGAGGGTGGCCATTTGCCTGGTGAGAAAGTGTACCCATGGATAGCCGAGACCCGGCTGTCGACGCCAGGGGTCGGACTCATTTCTCCACCTCCCCATCACGACATCTACTCCATCGAGGACCTCAAGCAACTCATCCACGATCTTAAGAACGCCAACCCGAAGGCGAGGATTCATGTCAAACTCGTGTCCGAGGTAGGGATCGGGACGGTCGCCGCTGGAGTGTCCAAGTGCAAAGCTGACGTCGTCCTCATCTCCGGATGGGACGGAGGGACGGGCGCCAGCCCGATCACGTCACCGAAGCGTGTAGGGACGCCATGGGAGATAGGACTCGCCGGTGTCCAGCAAACCCTTGTCATGAATCGATTGCGTGACCGCATCGTCGTCCAGGTTGACGGCCAACTGAAGACTGGCCGGGACGTCGTCATCGCTGCCCTTCTTGGGGCCGAGGAGTTTGGCTTCGCGACGGCTCCGCTCGTGGTATCCGGATGCATCATGATGAGGGTCTGCCACAAGGACACCTGCCCGGTCGGGGTAGCGACCCAGAACCCGGAGTTGCGTGCTCGATTCAGCGGCAAGCCCGAATACGTCGAGACCTTCTTCGAGTACATCGCCCGTCAGGTGCGGGAACATCTTGCACAGCTGGGATTCCGATCGCTTGACGAGGCGATCGGTCACGTCGAGGTGCTTGATACCCGAGTGGCTATCGACCACTGGAAGGCGAAGGGTCTCGACCTTTCCTCCGTCCTCGCCACTCCGCCGGATGGGGTCGCGCTACGACAGCTAGTTCCTCAGGACCACGAGCTCGGCAAGACGCTCGACCGTTCCCTCATCAGGGCGGCGAAGCCCGCGCTGGAACGAGGCGAGCCCGTCACTATTCACCGCAAGGTCCGCAACGTCAATCGGACCATCGGGACAATGCTCGGCTACGAGGTCACCAAGCGCTACCGTTCGGAAGGCCTCCCCGACGACACCATTACTGTGGAACTCACCGGATGCGCTGGTCAGTCATTCGGGGCCTTCGTTCCCAAGGGCATCACTCTCCGCCTTTTTGGCGAGGCAAACGACTACGTGGCCAAGGGCCTCAGCGGGGGGAGGGTTATCGTTCGCCCCGCTAGGGAGGCCTCGCTCGACGATTCCAGGGACGTGATCGCCGGCAACGTCATCGGATACGGCGCGACGGGCGGGGAGATATTCCTCAGGGGTCAGGTGGGGGAGCGCTTCCTCGTGAGGAACTCCGGGGCGACGGCGGTTGTCGAGGGCGTCGGCGACCATGCACTCGAGTACATGACGGGAGGGACCTCCGTCATCATGGGCCACGTCGGGCGCAACCTTGGCGCAGGGATGTCCGGGGGAACGGGCTACGTTCTCGACCTTCGGTCCGAACGGGTCAATGCCGATGCCCTGGAGAAGGGGGAACTGATGCTGAGACCCTTGGACGCCGAGGACGAGGCCATCGTCAGGGCGCTCCTCGAGCAACACGTCAAGGAGACCGAGTCTCCTTGCGCCCGAGATCTCCTGGCAAACTGGGGGAAGGCGAAGGCTAGGTTCACAAGAGTGTTACCCGCCCAGTACGCGAGGGTGAGGAAGGTCCTGGCCGAGTTGGAGGCCAGCGGGGGAGACCTAGGAGCCCCCGGGGCCTGGGGCGAGTTCTTGGAGGCGACTCGTGGCTGATCCGCAAGGCTTCCTCAAGCATCGGGATCGTGAGGTCCCTCCGAGTCGGCCCATCGCTGTGCGCCTCAAGGATTGGCGATACGTCAAGGATGAAGTCGCCATGGATCCTCAAGCCCTCAACCGGCAGGCGAGTCGGTGCATGGACTGCGGGATCCCGTTCTGCCATCAGGGATGCCCCCTTGGAAACCTGATCCCTGAGTGGAATGATTTCACCTGGCGTGGGCGGTGGCAGGAGGCGATCGATCGACTTCACGCGACCAACAACTTCCCCGAGTTCACGGGACGTGTTTGCCCTGCTCCCTGCGAGACCTCGTGTGTTCTTGGTATCAATCAGCCAGCCGTGACGATCAAGAACATCGAGGTATCGATCATCAACAAAGCCTTTGACGAAGGCCTGGTCACGCCGATGGTCTCGGAGAGACATACGGGGAAGACCGTGGCTGTCGTCGGGTCAGGACCGGCTGGCCTCGCGGCGGCACAGCAACTCACCCGTGCCGGGCATACGGTAACCGTTTACGAGAAAGACGATCGGCTGGGAGGGCTCTTGAGGTATGGCGTGCCCGACTTCAAGATGGAGAAGCATCACATCGATCGACGGATCGAGCAGATAGTCGCCGAGGGGACTCAGTTCCAGACGGGCGCCCTGGTTGGGGTGGATACCACCTGGGACGACCTGGTCTCCCGCAATGACGCCGTACTCGTCGCGACGGGGGTGAGCCTTCCCAGGGACCTCCCTGTTGTCGGTCGGGAGGCGAAGGGGATTCACTTCGCCATGCCATACCTCACCCAGGCAAATCGGGTATCCGCTGGCGAGTCCGTCGATGATCAGATCACCGCAAGGGGTAAGCGCGTCGTAATCATTGGGGGTGGAGACACGGGTTCAGACTGCCTTGGTACCGCCCTTCGGCAGGGCGCGACGTCAGTGACGACCCTTGCGATCGGCATGAAACCGCTCGACGAGAGGGATCCGGAGTCTCAGCCTTGGCCGATCCATCCCATCCTCTTTGAGGTCTCGACGAGTCACGAGGAGGGCGGGGATCGGGAGTTCTGGGCCAACACCTTAGAGTTCTTATCCGACGAAAACGGACGCCTGGAAGCCATCAGGGTGTCTCGGACGGACATCATGCCCGACGGTTCGCGGGGATCTACTCCTCAAACGAAGCGCGAGATTCCCGCCGATCTGGTCCTGATTGCCATGGGATTCACAGGACCGGATGTGGAGAGCCTCGTTAGCCAAGTCGGGACTGAGGTCACCCCCCGCGGTTCAATCGCGAGAGACGATAGATTCGCCACAACCGTGGAAGGACTGTTTGTGGCCGGTGACGCTGGTCGCGGTCAATCCCTCGTGGTGTGGGCGATCGCCGAAGGCCGTGCAGCGGCTGCGGCGATGGATGTATTTCTCATGGGGAGCACGGAACTTCCAGCGCCCATCACCCCGCGCATGCTCGCGCTCCGCGTGCCGTAACCCTAGGTTGGAGATATGCGAAACGCGAAGATCGTCTGCACCATAGGCCCCGCGACAGAATCCATTGACCAGATACGGAAGATGGTGGCCGCCGGTATGGATGTGGCGCGCCTCAACCGCAGCCACGGATCTTATGAGGAACACCAAGCCATGTACGACAACGTACGCCAGGCAGCTACGGAGGCCGGAAGAAACGTCGCCGTCCTCGTTGATCTCCAGGGTCCGAAGATCCGCCTAGCCCGATTCGCCAACGGCCCCCACGACCTCGAGGAAGGCGACACCTTCACCATCACTACACGAGACGTCGAGGGCACCAAGGAGATCTGCGGCACGACCTACAAGGGTCTGCCGGGTGATGCCAAGGTCGGCGACCCCATTCTAATCGATGACGGGAAGGTCACCCTCCGGATCGAGAAGGTTACGGACACCGATGTTGTGACAAAGGTCGAGGTTGAAGGCACCGTATCCAACAACAAAGGCATCAACCTTCCCGGTGTGGCTGTATCGGTCCCGGCCCTGTCCGAGAAGGACGCGGACGACCTTAGGTGGGCGCTCAAGCTGGGGACCGACTTCATCGCGCTCTCTTTCGTGCGCTCAGCGAAGGACTACAAGGACGTCAAGAAGATCATGAAGGAGGTCGGTCGCAAGGTCCCCGTCATCGCCAAGATCGAGAAGCCCCAGGCCGTCCAGAACCTAGATGAGATCGTCAATGCGTTCGACGGCATAATGATCGCTCGTGGTGACCTAGGGGTGGAATTGCCCCTCGAGGACGTTCCCCTCTTCCAGAAGCAAGCCATCGACCTCTGCCGGTCCAAATCCAAGCCCGTCATCGTCGCCACCCAGGTCCTCGAGTCCATGACTAACTCGCCGCGACCCACCAGGGCGGAGGCCTCCGACTGCGCGAACGCCGTCCTCGACGGAGCCGACGCAATCATGCTTTCCGGAGAGACCTCGATAGGCGAATATCCGATTCTCACAGTCGAGACGATGGCTCGCATCATTAAATACACCGAGGAGAAGGGCCACGGAAGGATCGCCCCTTTCATCTGGCTCCCGAAGACCAAGGGCGGGGCGATCACCGCCTCAGTTGTCAAGATTGCCGAGAGTCTCAAGGTCAAGGCCATCGCGATCTTCACCCAGTCGGGAGACTCCGCACAGCGTATGTCCCGGCTCAGGTCCGCGATCCCCATGTACGCCTTCACCGTGGACCCGGACACCCGGGCACGGCTCGCCCTCTCCTGGGGGATACAGACTGAACTCGTCGAGCGAGTTCCCGACGTGAAGACGATGGCTGCGCTAGTGGATGAGAGGTTCCAGGCTTCAGGCTTCGCCAAAGAGGGGGACATGATCATCATCGTGTCCGGCACCCCGATCGGAACCCCGGGAACGACCAACTCCATCGTTGTGCGGGAGGTCGGTCAACCGGTCGGCTAGGGGAATCCGGTGAGGTTGTTCCCAACTCTCGACGCCCTTCGCGGGCAGGCGGCGGCTGCAGGATCGTCGACCGTTGGGACGTCTAGCCGAATACACGATCTCTCGGTTTTTGTGCTACGCCGAAGAGGCAAACTCCTCACTGTCCTTCGTCACGGGCAGGAGAGGTAGCTCTGCGAAGCATCCACCACGACCATCGAAACGGGGGAATTAGACACAGGGATCACCGCCCCCTAGACTTCGACCAACTGACCAATACAGTGAGACGAAAATCCATCACTCAAAGGTACTTGGCCCAATACGGCCTGATACGGATAGGGAAGGCTCCACGATGGTTGCAACGAACACAAGCGACGGCGCAAAGCCGGGCTCCAAGACGGCCGCGCCCAAAGCCTCGTCCAAGCCCGCGAAGCGTTGGGTATACGGCTTCGACCAAGTAGACGATGCGCAGGAGTACTGCGGTGGCGACTGGGACAAGGTCCGCGGGCTACTCGGCGGCAAGGGCGCAAACCTCGGTGACATGACACGTATCGGGGTTCCCGTACCGCCGGGATTCACCGCAACCACCGAGGCGTGCAACGCCTACCAGAAGGACGGGAAGTTCCCCGACGGAATGTGGGAGCAGGTCCTGGCCGCACTCAAAGAGGTCGAGTCCAAGACGGGCAAGCGCTTCGGCGACCCCAGCAACCCGTTACTCGTGTCGGTCCGCTCCGGCGCGAAGTTCTCCATGCCCGGAATGATGGACACCGTTCTCAACGTCGGACTCAACCCTGAGGTTGTCGAGGGCATGGTCAAGCTCATCGGAGACTCGCGTTTTGTCTACGATTCCTATCGTCGGCTCGTCCAGATGTTCGGCTCGGTCGTCCTCGGCGTCAGCAGCGAGCCCTTTGAGGAGGTCCTCGAGGCCCAGCGCGAGAAGCGCAAAGTCGACAGCGACGCCAAGCTCACGACCGAGGACTTGGTCGAAATCGTTGACGCCTTCAAGGCCATAGTGAAGCGCTATGCGCGCATCGACTTCCCCACCGACCCCTACGACCAACTGCGGTTGGCTGCGGAGGCGGTCTTCAAGTCTTGGGGCGGCAAGCGTGCCGTCGACTACCGGAACGCCACGGGTATTCCCCATGACCTTGGTACCGCGGTCAACATCCAGACGATGGTGTTCGGCAACATGGGAGACACCTCGGCCACCGGCGTCGCCATGACCCGCAGTTCCACGACCGGCGAGGCCCACCTCGAGGGCGACTATCTGCCCAACGCCCAGGGCGAGGATGTCGTCGCGGGTAACCGTGTGACCAGGACGATGGACGACCTCAAGATAGACATGCCCAAGTCTTACGCCGAGTACGCAGAGATCGCCCAGCGTCTTGAAAAGCACTATCGCAACATGCAGGACATGGAGTTCACCATCGAGCGAGGCAAGCTCTGGCTCCTGCAGACCCGCGACGGGAAGCGCACCGCGCAGTCCGCGGTTCGGATCGCCGTCGACATGGTCGACGAGGGGTTGATCACCGCCGAGGAGGCCGTGTTGCGGGTCCAACCCGACCAGTTGGACTTCTTCTTGCACCCGCAGTTCACCCCCGAGTCCAAAGAGGGAGCCGCCGACAACGGCACGCGTATCGCCACCGGTCTGAACGTCTCGCCCGGTGCGGCTGTGGGTGTGATTGCGTTTGATGCCGACCTGGCCGAGCGTTGGACCAAGGAGGACAAGAAGCAGGTCATCATGGTCCGTCCCGAGACCAAGCCGGACGACGTCCACGGCATGCTCGCCGCGCAAGGCATCCTCACCAGTCGCGGTGGTCGCACCAGCCACGCCGCGCTAGTCGCCCGTCAGTTCGGCAGGCCCGCCGTCGTTGGCGTATCCGAGCTCAACATCGACTTGGGCGCCCGAGTCATGACCGTCGGCGAGCGTGAGATCCAGGAAGGCGACTGGATCTCGATCGACGGCACCACCGGCGAGGTTTATGTCGGGCAGATGGAGACGATGATCCCCGACCTGGACGACCCGTGGCTTTCAAAGCTGCTGGGCTGGGCCGACGACTTCCGCACCTTGCAGGTCTGGGCCAACGCCGACTATCCGTTGGATGCCGAGCGCGCCCGAAAATACGGGGCTCAGGGCATCGGGCTGTGTCGTACCGAGCACATGTTCTTCGAGCCCGAACGTCTGCCGATCGTCCAGAAGATGATCACCGCTACGTCGCCCACGGAGCGGCGCGAGGCGTTGGAGGTGCTGCTGCCATTCCAGCGTGCCGACTTCGCTGGACTGTTCCGTGTGATGGACGGTTTGCCGGTGATCATCCGGCTGATCGACCCGCCGCTGCACGAGTTCCTGCCCTCCTTCGAAGAGCTCACCAACAAGCTGGCCGATGGCAAGATCCGGCTGATGAAGGCCGGCACCTTGCAGGAGATCGACGGGATCCTCGAGCATGTCGAAGAGGAGACCCGGATGCTGAAGCGCGTCGAGGGGCTGCGTGAGTCCAACCCGATGCTGGGGCTGCGCGGCGTCCGGCTGGGCATCATGATCCCCGAGCTGACCAAGATGCAGGTGCGCGCCATCTTCGAGGCGGCCTGTGAGGTACAGGAGGAGGGCGTCAAGGTCTTCCCCGAGGTGATGATCCCGCTGACCTGCCATGTCAACGAACTGAAGCGCCAGCGTGGGGTTCTGGAGGCCGAGGCCAAGGAGGTCATGGAGGAGCGACGCACCCAGGTGGCCTACAAGTTCGGCACCATGATCGAGATCCCGCGCGCGGCGCTGACCGCAGGCGAGATTGCCGAATACGCCGAGTTCCTGTCTTTCGGCACCAACGACCTGACCCAGACGACCTTCGGCATCAGCCGTGACGACGCCGAGGCCGGATTCCTCATCGAGTACCTCCAGCAGGGGATTCTGGATGAGAACCCGTTCGCCAGCATCGACCCCAATGGTGTCGGCCGGCTCATGGACTGGGCGGTCAACGAGGGCCGTGGCGTTCGCAAGGAGCTGGAGGTCGGCATCTGCGGTGAGCACGGTGGCGACCCCAAGTCGATCGCGTTGTGCCACAAGCTCAACCTGAACTACGTGAGTTGCTCGCCATTCCGGGTGCCGATCGCCCGTCTTGCAGCGGCCCAGGCCGCCCTGGCCGACGACAAAGGCTGAGCCGTCTAGCTCAAACGAAGACGGCCCCCGGCGTATGCGCGCCGGGGGCCGTTTCTTCGTCTGGATCGTTCAGCGCCCGAGGGTTGTCGATGTTGGCGAGGCGTGACAGGTGTCTCACAGGGGTTCAGATTGGGTGTCCCAAACGGTACATTCTGGGGATGTCTCACCAATGAAGAAGGGGGCAGACCACGATCCGCCACCTGACAACGCTCGCCCTTGCTGTCGCTTCTCTCGCCGCCTGCGGTGATGGTGATGCTGGCACCTCACAGGCCAATCCCGAACCGCCGGAACGTCCCTCGGACCGCTGGGCAATTCACGTGCTCGATCTTGACACCGGACAAACCAACCTGGTCCACTCCACCCCGAACATCATCGAGAAGATGAGGGTGAACGCCACCGGCGACCAGATCGTCTTCTCGCAGACAGTAGGTGGAGACGGCTATGAGTACAACGAGATCTTCACCATCGGTGAGGGTGGGCAGGGCTTGACGCGGCTCACCGAGAACACTTCGTGGGATCTTTACCCGGCATGGTCTCCGGACGGCTCCACGATCGCTTTCCTCAGCTTCCGAGGTACCGACCTGGACATTTACGCCATGGGCGCCGACGGCGCCGACCAGCACCTGCTCTTCGATTCAGGTAGCCACGACGCTGACATCCACTGGCAAGGCGATCTCATCACGTTCACTAGCGGTAGCCGGATCTGGCTGATGGACTCAGACGGCTCCGATGCCCGGTCCATCACCGACCCGCCCCGGGTTGGCGAGTGGGGCAACGCTGTTCTGCCTTTTGGCGACTACGACCCCAGGATCAGCCCCGACGGAACCCAGGTGGTATTCTCCCGCCTGGTCGACGACTCATCGGTGCACGGGAACTACGATCTGTTCCTCGTCGACATCGACGGCACCGACCTCATCCAGCTCACGGAGACCGGCTACACACAGGGAGTGACGGACTGGTCGCACGACGGGGAGCGGCTGATCTACATCCTGGCGGCGATCGACGGCACAGGGCTCTACGACATCTACATGATGAACGCCGACGGCACCGCCAACCACAACGCCACACCCGACTACTACCCCGACACGCTGGTCATCCACTTCGCGGTCTTCTCACCCGACGATACGAAGATCTACTTCGTCGGGGAATGGTGGTAACACGTAGCGTGACACTTGTCCGTCGCGTCGAGTGCCCCGAGTGGGAGTCGAACCCACACTGGAACGGGTTTGAGCCGTTTGCCTCTGCCGGTTGGGCTATCGGGGCGGGAGTACTAGGCTATCGCCTGTGACCGAGCCACAGGAACCCGTGGCCGAGGCAGAAGACGCCGAGGCCAAGCCCGAGGATGTCAAGGTCGCTTGGCGGGCCGTCGTCGCTGAGGACGAGGTGCTCATTCGTATGGACATCGTCGAGACCCTTCAGGAGGGTGGATACGAAGTCGTGGGCGAGGCCGCAAACGGCGAGGAGGGAGTCGCCCTCACGCGAGAGCATCACCCGGACGTCGTCGTCATGGACATCAAGATGCCAGTCATGGACGGGCTCACCGCGGCGGAGCACATCGCGAACGAGCACCTTGCCCCTGTCGTCATCCTGACCGCGTTTTCGCAGACCGATCTTGTTGAAAGGGCGAGGGACGCCGGGGCCATGGCCTATGTCGTCAAGCCCTTCACCCCGGCCGACCTCATCCCTGCAGTCGAGATCGCGCGATCACGATTCATTGAGATCAAGGCCCTTGAGGAAGAGATCGTTGACATCACAGAGCGCATGGAGATTCGCAAGAAGGTCGAGCGGGCAAAGGGTTTCCTCATGGAGAAGATGAGGCTCAACGAGCCAGAGGCTTTCCGATGGATTCAGAAGACATCGATGGACCGGCGCCTAACCATGCGGGAGGTCGCCGAGGCCGTCATCGAACAGATGGGGCCGAAGGACAAGCATTAGTCGGCTGGAAGAGGGCGGATCGCACAGGTAAGGCGCGCTGTTGCGACCCTATTTCCCTCGTCATCCAGGATCTCGATGGAGTAGGTGGCCGTCGTTCTTCCCGTGTAGAGGGGCGTGGCGACACCGGTGACACGCCCGTCGGCCACGGCCCGATGGTGGGTAATCGAGAGGTCGACCCCCATGGAGATCATGCCCTTTCCGGCATGGGCCTTCGCCCCTAGGCTGCCGAGGGTCTCGGCGAGGGCTGCCGAGGCTCCCCCATGAAGCAGGCCGTGAGGTTGGAGGTTGCCCTCGACGGGCATGGTTCCGACCACCCGAGACGCGGATACCTCGGTCACCTCTATCCCGAGCCGTTCGATGAGGGTGCCCGGCGGTAAGTTCGAGAGAATCGCCGCCAATTCGTTGTCCATAGGGGATAGGTTGGCATGTGTCGGCCATAAGTCCAAAGGAACTCGACCTGCGGAGGTGGGATTCTTGGAGGATACTGAGCCTCGTTCGGAAGGAAACGCCATGGAACGCTCAATCATCCCCCTCGCCCTCCTGTCCTTCTTGCTCTGCGCCTGCGGCCCTTCGGGGCCCGCCACACCGAGCCCGTCCGCGACACCGTCATCGTCGACGCCAACCTCGTCGACCGCCCCGTCGCCCACACCATCGGCGTCGTCAACGACCCCGACGAACGCCGCCTGCAACGAGATAGCGTTCTACCTCGATCCGGCGTTGGCCTCCAGCGCCCTCTGCGAGACCGTCCCGGCCGAGACCGGGCCGGTGTATACGCATCCGGAAATGACCGTGATCACCTTGGTGGGCTACCTGTGGTCCGGAGGGGATTATGAGGCGAGGATCTACGTCATGTCGGTCGCTGACTACACCGCCCTCAGGCCCACCCAGATCCCCATGGATGTCGCGAACCTTCAGGGTTGGATAAGTTCAGCCACGCCGCCGGTGTACCCAACCTCAGGGTTTGAGCTTCCGACTCTGCCCGACCTGGGTGGGATGCCGAGCATTTTCGCCCAGTACGGGGTGCTCCCGTTCGCCGATGGCGTCGGGATTCGCTTCGTCACAAGAATGGGTTATGACGCCGCGCCCATCTCCAACTACGAGACCAAATACACCTACCAGGCCTTGACCGCGGACGGCCAGTATTGGGTGTCGGCGTTCCTGCCGATTCGGAACACGATCCTCGTCGACGACGGGAGCACCCTCCCAGCCGGATATGCGACGTGGGCTCAGTTCGAGGCGGACGTCGAAGCGTACTGGGCGAACGTCGTCCAGCAGCTCAACACGCAACCTCCCGGGACGTTTGAGCCGCTGATCGCGGACCTCGATGTCCTCGTCTCAAGCATCACGTTCGTGCCGTAGGTCTGAAAGAGTCTCCATGAAACGCGCGCTCTTGCCCCTCGCCCTCCTGTCCCTCGTGCTGTGCGCCTGCGCCGACCCAGCGTCCCCGGCCTCGCCCAGCGTCACCCCGAGTGACACGCCATCCCCTTCGAGTACACCATCGCCGACACCATCGGAGACCCCCGGGGTCGCGGCCAACGTCACCTGCAACGAAATCTCGTTCTACCTCGATCCCGCGCTGGCCTCCAGCGCCCTCTGCGAGACCGTCCCTGTGTCGCCCTACGAGTTCGAACCCTACCCCGAGCACACTCGCGTGACGCTCCAGGGATACCCGCTCTCGGGCACCTTCTTCACCGCTCACATCTCCGTCTACTCCGTCGCCGACTTCGCCGACGTTCTGCCGGTATTGTTCCCCGAGCGGGTCACGGACCTTCAAGCCCTCGTGGGTGGCGGCTCGGCACCGGTCTTCACCGGCCCATTCGCCAGTCCTTTACCGTTTCTTCCACAGTTCGAAGCGGCCCAGGCCTTCTTTGCACGGTATGGGGTGATCCCGCTCACGAACGGCAGCGGGATCCGCTTCCTCACCGAGTATGCCCAGTACTACGTGCCGGTCAACAACACCGACCTGTTCTACACCTATCAGGGTCTGACGAGCGACGGCCAGTACTGGGTCTCGGCCATCCTGCCGATCAACCTCGCTGTCCTCCCCGCCGATTACCTAGCCGGGTTCGGCGGTCAGACGGAGGAGCAGTTCAGCGACGGGTACGAGCCGTACATCACGACGGCCGTCGGCCAGCTGGACGCCGCCGCGCCAGGGGCCTTCAACCCAACGATCACCATGCTCGACGCGCTGGTGGTTAGCATAGCGATCGCGCCATAGGTATCCGCTCCGGGAGGGGGACCACCCGGTCCCCACCCCGGCGGGATAGGTTGACAGGGTGAGTCACTCGGACAAGGGAACCCTCCTCCTCGTCGACGGCTTCTCCGTGGCCTTCCGGGCCTTCTACGCCCTTCCCCTCGACAACTTCCATACCACCACGGGCGAGCCCGTCAATGCCGTATACGGCTTCGCGAGCATGATCGCCAGCATCGTCGAAGGGCGTAAACCCACACACATCGCCGTCGCCTTCGACCTGCCGGGGGGAACGTTCCGCACCAAACGGTACCCCGAGTACAAGGGGACGCGGGGGGAGACCCCCCCGGAGTTCATCCCTCAGGTCCCTCTCCTCCGGGACGTTCTCGGCGCCCTTGGGCTCCCGGTCGTCGACAAGCCCGACTACGAGGCGGACGACATCATCGCGACCTATGCCAGGCAGGCAGCGGAGGCCGGGCTCGACGTCCTCATCGTCTCTGGGGATCGGGACACCCTTCAGCTCGTCACCGACAAGGTCACCGTGCTCTACCCGCGACGGGGTGTCTCCGAACTCGACACCATGACGCCCGACGCCGTCAGGGAGAAGCACGGGGTCACGCCGGAGCAGTACCCCGACCTCGCCGCGCTGGTGGGGGAGACCAGCGACAACCTGCCCGGCGTCCCCGGCGTCGGCCCCAAGACCGCGTCGAAGTGGATCGGGGCCTACGGCGGCCTGGAGGGGATCCTCAAGGCCGCCCCCGACATCCCGGGCAAGGTGGGGGAGAGTCTCCGGGAGAACATCGAGCAGGTCAGGCTCAACCGGGAACTCAATCACCTCGTCACGGACCTGGACCTGCCCCTTGGCATCGACGCCCTCCGAAGGGCCGGGGGGGACGCCGACGCCATCCAACGCGTCTGCGATGCCCTCCAGTTCCGGAGCCTCCGACCGAAGCTCCTCGCCTTCGCGAAGAGCGCCGAAGTAGGGGAGACGGGCCGGAGCGAGGCGGACAACATTGACGAGGCGGGTGAGGAGGATTCAGAGGGGAAGGTCGAGTTGGAGGGCGCGGTGGCGGCAATTGCGTCCCACAAGGGACGTTCGTTCCTGTACGTCGGAAGGGAATCCGCCAACGACGCTCGGGGTTTGGGTGTCGCCGATGGGGGCGGCTCCGCGTGGGGGGTAGACCTCACCGAAATCGACGAGGAGGACGATCACGCTCTTGGGGAGTGGCTCGCGGACCCTCAAGTGCCCAAGGTGCTTCATGGCGCCAAGGACGCGTGGCATGCCCTAGCGGCTCGTGGGCACGTCCTTGGGGGAATCGATGGGGACACGGAGATTGCCGCCTACCTTGTTCAAGCCGATCAGGGTCGATTCGATCTAGAGTCCGTGACCCAGCGATACCTCGGGTTCACCACCGGAGTATCCGTAGCTGGTGCTGAACTCGATCTGGGGCTAGGTCCATCGGATTCCGAAGTCGCGGGGCGAAAGGCGATAGATGTCGCCAGACTGTCCGGGGAACTTGAGCGAGAGGTTTCCGAGCGTGGGATGACGGAGGTCTACCGCGACCTGGAACTCCCGCTCATTGGTGTGCTTGCGAAAATGGAGGCCACGGGGGTCGCCGTCGATCGATCGAGGCTGGAGGAGCGTTCCAAGGAATGCCTTTTCAGGGCTGAGCGCGCCGAGGAGGCGGCGCACGCCGCCATAGGGGGAGTCGAGGTGAATCTAGCGTCCCCCAAGCAATTGCAGGAGGTTCTCTTCGACAGACTTGGCATGCCGAAGACCAAGCGCATCAAGACGGGGTATACAACGGATGCCGCATCTCTCGCCGAACTGTACGAGAAGAACCCTCACCCCTTCCTCGAGGCCCTGCTCGCCCACCGCGACGCAACCAAGCTGCGCCAGATCATCGAGGGGCTCATCTCGTCGATTGGCGCGGATGGCCGCATTCACACGACCTTCTCCCAAACGGTGGCCTCCACGGGCCGACTGTCGTCGCGCGACCCGAACCTTCAGAACATACCCATCCGGACGGAGGACGGTCATCGCATTCGAGAAGCCTTCGTCGTGGGGAAGGAGTACGAGACCCTCCTCACGGCTGATTACAGCCAGATTGAGATGCGGATCATGGCTCACCTCAGCAAGGACAAGGCCTTGATCGAGGCCTTTGAAGGAGGGGAGGATCTTCATAGATTCGTCGGATCCCGGGTATTCGGAGTGCCCCCGGAAGCGGTCACCCCTGAGATGCGCTCCAGGGTCAAGGCCATGTCGTACGGCCTGGCGTATGGGCTCTCGCCGTTCGGGCTTGCCCGCCAACTCGGGACACCGGTCGGGGAGGCTCAAGCCCTAATAGGCGACTATTACGCGAGGTTCGGCGGAGTGCGCGACTACCTGGCGTCGGTCGTAGCAGAGGCCCGCAGGGTCGGCTATACCGAGACGATCTTCGGTCGCCGTCGCTACCACCCTGACCTCACCGCTGATGATCGACAGCGCCGGGAGATGGCCGAGCGGATGGCTCTCAACGCTCCCATCCAGGGAAGTGCGGCCGACCTCATCAAGCGGGCGATGATCGGGGTTGATCGGCGGTTGGACATAGAGGGCCTTCTTTCCCGCCAGATTCTTCAGATCCACGACGAACTAGTGGTTGAGGTGGCACCTGGAGAAAAGGAGAGGGTCGAGGCGATCCTCGTGGAGGAGATGGCGGACGCCGGGGACCTTTCCGTTCCCCTTGACGTCAACGTCGGAACGGGAGATACGTGGCGAGAGGCAGGACATTAGTCGCCGGGTGATCTAGTGCCGGGCGCTACGCTGGTCCCATGCGCATAGCAGTCCTTACGGGGGGCGGAGATTGCCCCGGCCTGAACGCCGCCATTCGGGCCATCGTCAAACGTGGCGCCAGCGAGCACGGGCATTCGATCATAGGGTTTCGGGATGGCTGGAGGGGCTTCCTCGACGGAGACGCCACCCCCCTCGATCGAAATGATGTCACGGGGATCCTCGTCCAGGGGGGCACGATGCTCGGGACGGCCCGATGCCATCCGCACAAGGAGCCTGGTGGCCTAGAGCGGGTGAAAGAGATCGTTGAGGTCGAGAAACTGGATGCGATCATCTGTATCGGGGGCGACGGGACGCTGAAGGCGGCCTCGAAGGTGGGGGAGACGGGGGTCCCGATCATCGGGATTCCCAAGACAATCGACAACGATGTGGCTGGGACAGACGTCTCAATCGGGTTCGACACAGCCGTGATGATCGCTACGGAGGCGATCGACCGGCTCCATTCCACGGCAGAGTCCCACAACCGCGTCATGGTCGTTGAGGTCATGGGGCGCCGCTGTGGTTGGATCGCCGTCTCGGCAGGCGTCGCCGGCGGAGCCGACATCATCCTTGCTCCAGAGGAGCCCTTCGATATCGACAAGGTTGCCCTGGCCATCCAACATCGGCATCACCGCAAGCGGGGATTCTCCATCGTCGCGGTTGCAGAGGGCGCCGTGTCAGCGAAGGGCACCAGTTGGGAGCCAACGGGCGCCCTCGAGGCAAAGGACAACCCCATAGCAAAGCAGATGGGCGTGCAGGTGACGCGGGCCATCGAAGACCGGACCGGCTTCGAGACGCGCTTGACGATCCTGGGATACGTTCAAAGAGGCGGCACGCCGACGTCGAGGGATCGCCTCCTTGCCACCCGGATGGGGGTCGCCGCGATCGACGCGGCAACAGCCGGGGTGTCTCAGAAGTTCACCGCTCTACATGGAGAGAAGATCGAGATGATCGACCTTGCGGAGACGGCTGGAAAGTCCAAACGGGTACCGGCCGACCTCCTGGACGCGATCCGCGGTCTTTGACGCTTCTAGGTACTTTTGTGGCAGATGGCCTTCCCGCGGTACCATGGCGGGCGATATCTACACGGCCTATTCATTCATCCATCCATCGGAGCCCACTCCCCAATGTCCCCGTCCACTCCTAAATCCACCCAAATCACCTTTAACGACGTTGGTTCGAGCGAAGACTTCCTCGCCGCCGTCGATGCGACCATCAAGAACTTCAGCGACGGAGACCTCGTCACCGGCGTCATCGTCAAGGTAGATCGTGACGAGGTCCTCCTCGACATCGGCTACAAGACCGAGGGCGTCATTCCCGCTCGAGAGCTTTCAATCCGGCATGACACAGATCCCGACGAGATCGTCACCGTTGGCGACACGATCGAAGCCCTCGTCCTCACCAAGGAGGACAAGGAGGGCCGGCTGATCCTGTCAAAGAAGCGTGCTCAGTACGAGCGGGCGTGGGGCTCGATCGAGAAGATCAAGGAAGAAGACGGCATCGTCACTGGCACCGTCATCGAGGTCGTCAAGGGCGGCCTGATCGTTGACATCGGCCTCCGGGGCTTCCTGCCAGCCTCTCTCGTTGAAATGAGACGTGTACGCGACCTCGGTCCATATATCGGGCAAGAGATCGAGGCCAAGATAATCGAGCTCGACAAGAACCGCAACAACGTGGTCCTGTCACGCCGGGCCTTCCTTGAGCAGACCCAGTCGGAGGTTCGTTCGACCTTCCTGACGGCGCTCGCTCCCGGACAGATCCGCAAGGGCACGGTCTCGTCGATCGTCAACTTCGGGGCGTTCGTCGACCTAGGTGGAGTCGATGGCCTCGTGCACGTCTCGGAGCTCTCGTGGAAGCACATCGATCACCCCGGTGAGGTCGTTCATGTGGGACAGGAGGTCGACATAGAGATCCTTGAGATCGACATGGACCGCGAGCGGGTATCCCTATCGCTCAAGGCGACTCAGGAGGATCCGTGGGCGGTATATGCACGTACCCACGCGATCGGCCAGATCGTCCCAGGAAAGGTCACCAAGCTCGTACCGTTCGGCGCCTTCGTCCGCGTGTTCGAGGGTATCGAAGGACTCGTCCACATCTCTGAATTGGCAACGCGGCACGTCGAGCTCCCCGAGCAGGTCGTGTCGGCGGACGAGGACGTCTTCGTCAAGATCATCGATATCGATCTTGAGCGAAGACGGATCTCACTTTCGATCAAGCAAGCGAATGAGGGAATCGATCCAGAGGGTGAGGACTTCGACCCGGCCCTATACGGCATGACCGCAGAGTATGACGAGAAGGGTAGTTACAAATACCCGGAGGGCTTCGATTCTGAGACCCAGGAATGGCGAGAAGGATACGAGGATCAGCGCGAGGCGTGGGAGGCCGACTACGGCCGGGCCCATGACCGTTGGATCGCGCACAAGATCTTCATCGCCAAGCAGGACGCATTCGCCGCCGAGGCCGCGGCCATCGAGCCCGCCCCGGCCCCGAAGAAGCGCAAGGCTCCAATCGTCGAAGAGGAACCCGAATCCCAGGTCGGAACCCTGGCTTCCGACGAGCGGCTTGCCGCCCTTCGAGAGAAGCTCACTGGAGAGTGATGGCCCGTATCGGGCTGACCGGGGGGATCGCCTCCGGGAAGTCGGTCGCCGCCCGCCGCTTCGAGTGGTGGGGGGCGCGCGTCGTCGACCACGATGACCTCTCACGGGAAGCGGTAAAACCCGGTTCCGCCGCATTGGCAGACATCGCGAGGGAGTTCGGCGACGCTCTCGTCGTAGATGGGGAGCTCGACCGAACCGCCCTTGCGGACATCGTTTTCGGAGACGACGTCGGCCTTGAGCGCCTCAACGCCATCGTGCACCCCTACGTCTTCTCGCTCGCCCTCGCGGCCGATCACAAGGCGAAGGAGGAGGGTTTCCACGTCGTCGTGCACAGCGTGCCCTTGCTGGTGGAGACCAACCAGGGAGGCAAGTTCGAACTAGTGGCAACGGTGGCTGCGCCGAAGGTCATGCGGATCCGTAGAATGATTGAAGAGCGCGGGATGACGAGGCAGCAGGCGGAGGCTCGAATTGCCGCACAGGCGACCGATAAGGAACGCGCCGCCCAATCCGATGTCGTGTTCGACGGATCGGGGACGGTCTACGCCCTCAACAAACAGGTCGATCGTTTCTGGAAGGAGCATGTCCCCTTGTCGCATGGGCGCACTAACGTAAAAGGGTGACTCTCGACCTCAGGCGCTCCGAGGCGCCTTTCCTTGTCGTCTCGGATTTCAAGCCGTCCGGCGATCAGCCCAAGGCCATCGATGAACTCGAGGCTCGCGTCAGGGCGGGGGAGCGAGACGTCGTGCTCCTCGGGGCCACGGGGACGGGCAAGTCTGCCACAACGGCCTGGCTGATCGAGCGGCTTCAGAGGCCAGCCCTCGTCCTCTCCCACAACAAGACACTCGCCGCGCAGTTGACGAATGAGTTCCGCGAACTACTGCCGAACAACGCCGTCGAGTACTTCGTCTCGTATTACGACTACTACCAACCGGAGGCGTATGTACCGCAGACGGATACCTACATCGAGAAGGAGACCTCGATCAATCAGGAGGTCGAACGCCTCCGGTACTCCGCTACGAACTCCCTTCTGACCCGTCGGGACGTGGTCGTTGTCGCGACCGTGTCGTGCATCTACGGTCTTGGAACTCCCGAGGAGTATATCCGCGGAATGATCCTCCTCGAGGTAGGCCAGAAGATCGAAAGGAACACCCTTCTGCGCCGATTCGTCGCCATCCAGTACTCCCGAAACGACATCGCCTTCGCCAGGGGAACCTTCCGGGTACGAGGGGACACCATCGAGATCATCCCCGTGAACGAGGAGTACGCCATCCGCATCGAGCTGTTCGGCGACGTCATCGAAGCTCTGTATACCCTCCACCCCCTCACGGGAGAGGTTTTCAACAAGCAGCACCAGGCCGCGGTCTTCCCCGCGTCACACTATGTCGCAAGTACCCCAAGAATCAGGAGAGCCGTCGGGGCGATCGAGGCTGAACTGGCGGAGCGGCTCAATGAACTAGAGGGGCAGGGCAAGCAACTAGAAGCCCAGCGCCTGAGAATGCGAACCACCTATGACCTGGAGATGCTCAGGGCGGTCGGCATGTGCGCGGGAATCGAGAACTATTCCCGGCACATCGAGGACCGCGAGCCCGGCACGCCTCCTCACACCCTTCTCGACTACTTCCCGGAGGATTTCCTCCTGGTCATCGACGAATCCCATGTGACGGTGCCACAGGTCGGGGCCATGTCGGCGGGCGATGCTTCACGCAAGAGGACCCTGGTGGAGCACGGATTTCGCCTCCCGTCGGCTCTCGACAACAGGCCCCTGCGTTGGGAGGAATTCCAGGAGAGGATCGGGCAGACCGTCTACCTCTCCGCGACTCCTGGACCCTACGAGTTGTCGATAGCGGATGGAGCGGTTGAACAGATCATCCGGCCAACCGGCCTCGTTGATCCCAAGGTGATCGTCAAGCCGACCGTCGGGCAGATCGATGATCTGCTGGAGGAGATAAGGAAGCGCACCGAGGTCAATGAGAGGGTTCTCGTCACGACCCTCACGAAAAGGATGGCGGAGGACCTCACGGAGTACCTCAACGAGAAGGGTGTCCGGGTCGAATACCTTCACTCCGACGTCGACACCCTCCGGAGGGTTGAGCTTCTCCGTGAACTACGTCAAGGACGTTTCGATGTTCTCGTCGGGATCAACCTCCTAAGGGAGGGTCTCGACCTGCCGGAGGTGTCCCTGGTGTCGATCCTCGACGCCGACAAGGAGGGGTTCCTTCGGTCGGGCACTTCCCTCATCCAAACGATAGGCCGGGCGGCCAGGAATGTCTCCGGTGAGGTCCACATGTATGCGGACAAGGTGACCGATTCCATGGCACGGGCCATCGATGAAACGAATCGGCGACGCGAAATCCAGGTTGAATTCAACACGGAACGCGGAATCGACCCGGCCCCGTTGCAGAAGAAGATCGGCGATATCGCCGAGATGCTCGCGCGCGAAGATGCCGACACAGAAGATGTTCTTCGCTCCCGAAGACGGGGAGGCAAGGCCTCCCGGCAAGCCCAATTGCGCGCGCCTCGCATGGGAGGAGCCGCCTCCGAGGAATTGACAACGCTCATCGAAGACCTGAGCGCCCAGATGCGAGCCGCGGCTGAGGAACTCCACTTCGAGCTTGCGGCCCGACTCCGGGACGAGGTCGTCGAGCTGAAGCGTGAACTCCGGCAGATGCTCGAGGCCACGTCGTAATCCGACGCGTACGGGCGACCTGCGCCGCAACCCTAGTATTGGGGACGTGACTCTGACCATTGAGTGGGCCGCGACAATCGGGCTTGTGCTCGGGCTGATGACGTTCGAGTTTTACTACCAGGTCCGGAAGTCTCACGAACCATCCTTCAAGGAGGCGGCCTGGTGGTCGGCTTTCTACATCGTGATCGCCGTATTGTTCGGTGCCTCGATGATCTGGTGGAGGGATGGCAACAGCGCGGCCGAATTCATGGCGGGATACGTCACCGAGAAGTCCCTCTCGGTCGACAATCTCTTCGTTTTCCTTGTCATTCTCTCCAGATTCGCCGTGCCAAAGATATACCGTCAACGGGTCCTCATGTTCGGCATCGTCCTGGCCCTCATCCTTCGATTGCTCTTCATTCTTGCCGGAGCCGCCGCGATCGCGACCTTCTCGTGGGTCTTCTATGTCTTTGGGATTTTCCTCTTATGGACGGCAATCGGGGTGGCCCGTGGTGGCATTGAGGAGGAAGAAGAGTACGTAGAGAACTGGATTTTGCGTCAGTTCGCAAAAATATTGCCGTCATCCAAGCGATACCACGGGACGAGACTCATGGTCCGGAAGCGCGGCAAACGCCTCGTGACGCCGCTTCTTATGGTCATGATCGCCATCGGTTCGACAGACGTGCTGTTCGCCGTCGACTCCATTCCCGCCATCTTCGGCCTGACGACGGATCCGTTCATCGTCTTCGCCGCGAATGCTTTCGCCCTCATGGGCCTCCGGCAGCTCTACTTCGTCGTCCACGGCCTCCTGCGGCGCCTCATCTACCTCTCCTACGGCCTGGCGATCGTGCTCTCCTTCATCGGGCTCAAACTTCTTCTCCACGCTCTACATGAGAACGGCTTGATGTTCATCAACGGGGGCAAGCCTGTCGAGTCGGTTCCGGACATCGGTATTGGGTTGTCTCTGGCCTTCATCATCCTCACCCTCACAGTCACCGCGGTCTTGAGCCTCATCGGAAGCAGGCATCGAGTGCGAAAAGCCTTCCTCGGCCGAAAGCGGGATGGGGCGATCTAGCCCTCCGCACGAGTCGCCCCCCAGATGATGGGCCAGCTCCGGACGCGATGGGAGGGAACCAGGCCTGCGAGAACGTAGGGGTCGTGGAGGATCAACTCCTCGACAGCCTCGTGGTCGTTCGCCTTCACGATGAGAAGGGCTCCGGGTTCCCCCTCGTCGTCGTATCGACCGAAGGCGAGCATGGTGCCTTCAACGACGAGGCCGTTGAGGTAGGCCAGGTGATCGGATCGATGGGACATTCGCTCTTCGGAGCGATCATCGTAGGCGTATTCGATCATGTAGGTAGGCATGGAACCATTCTGGGGTATAGGGCATTGCTGTGCTGGTATGGGGAGACACGCCGGTCGAACATATGTTCGAGTCGGTTCTGACACGTACCATTGTCCCGTGAATGACCTTCTGAGCGTGCGTGGAGCCCGAGAACACAACCTCAAATCGGTGGATCTCGACCTACCCAGGAACACCTTCATCGTCTTCAGCGGGTTGAGCGGGTCCGGGAAGTCGTCCCTGGCCTTCGACACAATCTTTGCCGAGGGGCAGCGGCGATACGTCGAGTCCTTGTCCGCGTATGCCCGTCAATTCTTGGGTCAAATGGACAAACCCGATGTCGATTTCATCGAGGGGCTATCGCCAGCGGTATCGATCGATCAGAAGTCCACGAGCAGGAACCCCCGCTCGACGGTCGGCACCATTACGGAGGTATACGACTACCTCCGACTTTTCTACGCTCGCATCGGTACCCCCTACTGCCCGGAGTGCGGTGAGCGGGTCCAGGCACAAACGGCCGAACAGATCGTCGACTCGGTCCTTTCCCTCCCGGGGGGAACCCGCTACCAGGTGCTCGCCCCAGTAGTAAGGGGACGCAAGGGTGAGTACCAGGACCTATTCGAGGACCTTCAGCAGAGGGGCTTCTCCAGGGCCCGCGTAGACGGAGAGCCAATCTCCCTGGCAGAGCCCCCGACTCTGGAGAAGAAGCTCAAACACACAATCGAAGTGGTGGTGGACCGGCTCGTCGCTCAGGAAGGCATGCGCCAACGGGTGGCCGACTCCATAGAAACCGCCCTCAAGGTCGCAGAAGGGCTCGTCATCGTCGACCCCATTGATGGCGATTTGCCTATCCGGCGTTATTCGGAGAAGAGGGCCTGCCCCAATGACCACGTCCTCACCCTCGAAGAGATCGAGCCCAGAACCTTCTCCTTCAACGCCCCGTATGGGGCCTGCCCCGAGTGCACCGGAATTGGGGTCCGGCTGGAGGTTGATCCCGATCTTGTCGTGCCGGATCCGGAACGAAGCCTGCGGGGGGGAGCCCTCGCCCCGTGGTCGACAACCTCGTCAGAGTATTACGGCAGGACCCTCGAGGCCCTCGCGGACGACATTGGGATCTCGATGGATGTCCCCTTCAAGGATCTGAGCGAGCAGGCTCAGGAAGCCGTCCTTCGGGGAAAGGACTACCAGATACACGTCCGGTTCAAGAACCGGTACGGCCGGGAGAGGTCCTACACGACCGGCTTCGAGGGGGTGATCTCCTGGATTGAGCGTCTTCACTCCCAAACAGAATCCGACTACTCGCGCACCAGACTCGAGTCCTACATGCGGGAGATCCCCTGTGCCGTATGCAACGGGGCCCGCCTCAAACCGGAGGTCCTGGCCGTCACGGTCGGGGGCATGTCCATCTCCGCACTGTGTGAGTTGTCCATCTCCGAGGTTCGGAGATTCTTGGCTGAGGTTGAACTTGATGAGCGGGGACGGCAAATAGCCGTCCAGGTGCTAAAGGAGATCGACGCAAGGCTGGGATTCCTCCTTGACGTCGGGCTCGACTATCTAGCGCTGTCTCGGGCGGCAGGAACCCTCTCGGGCGGCGAGGCTCAGCGTATCCGGCTGGCGACCCAGATTGGATCGGGACTCGTCGGAGTCCTGTACGTCCTCGACGAACCCAGTATCGGTCTCCACCAAAGGGATAACCGACGCCTCATCGAGACCTTGACCAGGCTCCGGGACCTCGGAAACACCCTCATCGTCGTCGAACACGACGAGGAGACGATCCGGACGGCGGACTGGATCGTCGACATCGGTCCAGGCGCTGGCGAGCACGGGGGCCGGATCGTTCACTCTGGCACACTCGCGAGCCTCCTGGAGAACGTGGACTCCATAACAGGCGACTACGTCGCGGGACGGCGCTCCATTCCCATGCCGAAGACGAGGCGTCCGGCCGATGGCCGGTGGCTGACAATCGTCGGGGCGAGGGAGCACAACCTTCGGGACATCGACGTCTCGTTCCCCCTCGGACTACTAACTGCAGTGACAGGAGTATCTGGTTCCGGAAAGTCCACACTCATCAACACGATCCTGTACACGGCCCTAGCCAACACCCTCAATGGCGCACGCCGGGTTGCGGGGAGACATACACGGATCGCAGGGACGGAGAACCTGGACAAGATCGTCCACGTCGACCAGGGTCCGATCGGTCGCACCCCGCGGTCTAACCCCGCCACCTATACGGGGGTTTGGGACAAGATCCGCACGCTCTTCGCCGACACGCCTGAGGCAAAGGTCCGTGGGTATGGGCCCGGCAGGTTCTCCTTCAACGTCAAGGGCGGTCGATGTGAGTCGTGCCACGGAGACGGGACACTCAAGATCGAGATGAACTTTCTTCCCGACGTCTATGTGATGTGCGAGGTATGCCATGGGTCGAGGTACAACAGGGAGACCCTTGAGGTCCACTTCAAGGGCAAGACGGTCGCGGATGTTTTGAATATGCCCATCGAGGAGGCGGCCGATTTCTTCACGGCCATACCTGCGATCTCCCGGCACCTCAAGACCCTCGTCGAGGTAGGGCTTGGGTACGTCAGGATGGGGCAGCCTGCCCCGACCCTTTCAGGTGGGGAGGCACAACGCGTCAAGCTGGCATCCGAACTTCAGCGGCGTTCAACAGGTCGGACCGCATACGTCCTCGATGAGCCAACCACGGGCCTGCACTTTGAGGATGTCGGCAAGCTCCTCGCCCTCCTTCAGAGCCTCGTCGACAAGGGCAACACCGTTATCGTCATCGAACACAACCTCGACGTCATCAAGTCAGCGGACTGGGTCGTCGATCTCGGCCCGGAGGGAGGCTCGGCGGGAGGCCTCGTCATCGCCGAAGGGCCTCCCGAGAAGGTGGCTAAGGATGCCGAGAGTTACACAGGACAATTTTTGTCGAGGGTCTTGTCCCAGAAGCGCGCGACGTAGGCTTTCGATGTGACCGATCCGGCCTTGTATCGGCCCCCACCGCGAAGCGTCCCCACGCGCCCGGGTGTCTACAGGTTCCGGGACCCCCACGGGAAGGTCGTCTACGTCGGCAAGGCCCAAAGCCTTCGCAACAGGCTGACTTCCTACTTCCAGGATCCCGACACCCTTCACCCCCGAACCAGGGCCATGGTGACGACGGCGGCATCCGTCGACTGGGCCGTCGTCAACTCGGATGTGGAAGCACTCGTCCTGGAGCATTCCTGGATCAAGGAGTATGACCCGCAATTCAATGTGGCCTTCAAGGATGACAAGTCCTATCCATTTCTCGCCGTATCCCTGGGGGAGGAGATCCCGCGCATCCTCGTCACCAGAGATGCGAGACGCAAGGGGACTCGATATTTCGGGCCCTATGCGAAGGTGTGGGCGATCCGACAGACGCTCGACACTCTCCTCATCGCCCTACCAGTGCGTTCCTGTTCGAACCAAATCCTTTCTCGGGCGCAGCGCTCGGGGCGTCCATGCTTGCTCGCCCACATCGAAAAATGCTCCGCGCCTTGCGTCGGTAGGGTCACGCTAGAGGAGCACCGCGCCCTCGCCGCACAGGTGTGCGCAGTTCTCGCGGGAAACGCCAAGGGGTTGGTGCGCGACCTGACGGAGGCAATGGAGGAGGCCTCCCGCGAGGAGCGGTTCGAGGCGGCCGCGAAGGCCAGGGATCGCCTCGTCGCCCTCACAACCGTCCTTGATAGAAACTCCGTCGTGCTCGCTCCTGGGGTTTCATGCGATGTCATAGGACTGGCTGACGACGAGTATGAAGCGGCCGCGCACATCTTTCACGTTCGGGACGGTCAGGTCGTGGGGGAGACGGCTTGGATCATCGATAAACCGGATCCACTCTCGGTAGGGGAGATCGTCTCCCTGCTCCTTCAGGAAGCGTATTCCGGGCCGGCCGCGCCGGAGGTTCCGCCCGAGGTGCTGGTACCCGCGACACCACCACCCGTCGTGGGAGAGTGGCTTGCCGGCATCAGGGGTTCCGCCGTGAACCTCCGGGTCCCATCGAGGGGGCCGAAGGCCGATCTCGCGGAGACGTCAACGACGAACGCCGTGGAGGCCCTCGCGAGGCACAGGCTTAAGAGGGCAACAGATCTCAATGCCCGTTCCGCGGCCCTAAACGAGATTCAGGACACCCTCCAGCTGGACGAAGCTCCCTTGCGGATCGAGTGCTATGACGTCTCCCATACGGGAGGTCAAAACCAGGTGGCCTCGATGGTGGTATTCGAGGATGCCCTGCCTCGAAAGAAGGAGTACCGACAATTCAGCGTGAGGTCGGCCAGGGACGACACAGAGGCCATGCACGAAGTGATCACTCGGCGCTTCACCCGATACCTCGAAGAGTCTCGCCTACCTGCGGCCGAGAGGGAGGAGTCCCGATTCGCGTATCCCCCCCAGCTTGTCGTCGTCGATGGGGGAGAGCCCCAGGTCGCCGCGGCGAGCCGCGCCCTGTCCGAAGTCGGGGTTGAGGTGGCCGTTTGTGGCCTCGCCAAGAGACTGGAGGAGGTCTGGTTGCCGGGGAAGCAGTTCCCGATAGTCCTGCCAAGAGGCTCCCAGGCTCTTTACCTCCTCCAGCAAGTGAGAGACGAGGCGCACCGCTTCGCCATTAGGAAGCACCGGGGGAAACGATCGAAGGCGATGACGGCATCTTCCCTTGACGAGATTCCCGGGATCGGAGCCACAAGGGCGAGGGCGCTCATCCGCCACTTTGGATCGGTCGAACGTCTTCGGGCGGCGTCGATCGAGCAGATCGCCCTTGTCTCCGGTATTGGAGCGAATACCGCCCGCGCCGTCTTATCGGCCTTACGCCCCGAGGATGGCATGCTGGAGCCATGAACGACAAGGCCTCGGCCAATACCTATCCTTCAGGACTCCCCCGCGTCCCGGTACCACAGCTAGAGAAGGTGCCTGAGGTGATTGTGGTCACTGGCATGTCTGGGGCGGGGAGAAGCAAGGCCGCCGATGTCCTGAGTGACCTTGGCTGGTACGTCGTCGACAACCTTCCCCCGTCGATGCTCACTGAGGTTGTGGGGGTTGTCGCGCGAGAAGGCCATGGACGCCTAGCGGCGGTCGCAGATGTTCGAGGCGGTCGTCTCTTCTCGGACCTTGAGGCCGTTCTTGATGATCTCAGACAGGCTGGGATGTCTCCGAGAGTGATCTTTCTCGATGCAACGGACGAGGCACTCGTCCGTCGATTCGAGGTGATCAGGCGTCCAAACCTACTTCAGGGCGAAGGAACTCTCCTTGATGGTATCCGCCGAGAAAGAGAATTGCTCGCGGAGGCGCGCGAACGTGCGGACATTGTCATCGATACGAGTGAGACGACAGTCCGGGAGTTCACGGAACGGCTTATCGCGGAGATAGGCACTGATCGTGAAGCGGAGCTGGTCGTTAACGTCTTTTCGTTCGGCTATCGAAACGGGGTGCCGGTTGATTCCGATTATGTCGCAGACGTCCGCTTCCTCGACAACCCTCATTGGATCGCCGACCTTCGACCGCTTACCGGACTAGACGAATCGGTGCGGCGATATGTGCTCGAGTCAGGGGGGGCTGAAGAATTTGTCGAGGCCCTCGTGACCCTCCTCGCCGTAGCGCTCGATCGGTTCCAGGCTCACGATAAGCACTTCGTCGCCGTCGCCATCGGGTGCACCGGTGGCCGACATCGCTCAGTCGCAGTCGCCGAGGACGTTGCGGTGCGACTAGGCGCACGCGGCTACCGGGTCCATGTCGCGCATCGAGATCTTGACGAGTCTGCGTGACGTCGCCTCGAATCGTTGCGCTAGGCGGTGGGCACGGACTCTACGCCTCGCTTTCCGCCCTTCGATCCCTTTGCACGGACCTGACAGCGATCGTTGTTGTATCCGACGACGGAGGCTCGTCTGGAAGGCTCCGGGACGAGTTACACGTCCCACCGCCAGGGGATCTCCGCATGGCTCTGGCAGCGCTCTGCGAGGACACGGAGTGGGGATTCCTGTGGCGCGACGTGCTTCAACACCGATTCTCGACGGAGGGAGCCCTCAACGGCCATGCGTTGGGCAATTTGCTGATCGCTGGCTTGTGGAGCCGGACGGGAGACGTGATAGAGGGACTCGACTGGGTTGCTCGACTTCTACGGGCCCAGGGCAGGGTCCTTCCATTGGCAAGCGAAGCTCTCCAGATCAGCGCAGACGTGGAGTTTGAGGATGGTGTCCGGGAGGTGACGGGTCAGGTTGCCGTTGCGACCGCACCTGGTCGAATTTCAAGGGTGTGGCTAGACCCCGTGACCCCAAAGGTTCCAAAAGAGACCCTTGCCGCAATCGCCGAGGCAGACCATGTGATCCTTGGGCCTGGGAGTTGGTATTCCTCCGTTCTCCCGCATTTCCTGGTCGCACCCGTCGCGAAAGAACTGAGTCTTGCCGGATCGAGGAGCATCGTGTCGCTGAATATCGCGCACGAGGACGATGAAACGATCGGGATGGGGCGCTTCGATGACCTCAACGCCCTTCGACGGGTGGCTCCAGACTTCCACCCTGCGGTCGTCATCGTTGACGAGAGCCATATTGACGATCCAGGCCTTCGTGCCCTGATCGAAGATTTGGGTGCGCGGACCGTCGTCCGGGCCATGCTCCGGGAGGGAACCGTCGATCGGCACGATCCAAAGCTCCTCGCCGATGCCTACCGGGAGGCCTTCGGCCTGATTCATGGAGGAGAGTGCGCCAGAAAGTAGTGGCAGGATAGCCCCATGGCGCTGACGGCGATGGTCAAGGACGAGTTGGCCCGCGTCGCCGTCGAGAAGGTCTCCTGTCGCAAGGCAGAGGTGGCCACCATGCTTCGCTTCGCCGGCGGTCTCCACATCGTCTCCGGTCGTATTGTCATAGAGGCCGAACTGGACACCGCTGCCGGGGCCAGACGCCTACGCCTGTTCCTCCAGGAAACCTACGGACACACGTCCGAGATTATCGTGGTGTCAGGGGGTGGCCTCAAGAAGGGCAACCGTTACGTCGTCCGTGTGGTCAAGGAAGGGGAGTCTCTTGCAAGGCAGACCGGCCTTCTCGACCACAGGGGGCGCCCGGTGCGGGGGCTCCCACCCCAGGTGGTTGGTGGAACCATTGAGGACACCGTGTCGGCCTGGAGGGGAGCCTTCCTCGCCCACGGCTCCCTCACCGAACCCGGGCGCTCATCCGCCCTTGAGGTGACGTCGCCGGGACCAGAGGCCGCGCTCGCTCTCGTCGGAGCTGCGAGACGCCTAGGCATCCCCGCGAAGTCAAGGGAGGTTCGTGGGGTGGACCGGGTCGTCATCCGTGACGGGGACGCCATCGCCGCGCTTCTCACCAGACTTGGGGCGCACGACTCCGTTTTGGAGTGGGAGGAGAAGAGGACCCGCCGCGAGGTGCGGGGGACCGCGAATAGGCTCGCGAACTTCGATGATGCCAACCTACGACGTAGCGCGCGCGCGGCGGTCGCGGCTGGGGCGCGCGTCGCTCGGGCTTTCGAGATCCTTGGGGACGAGATTCCATGCCACCTGAGGGAGGCCGGAGAGTTACGCCTCAAACACCGGGAGGCCTCCCTGGAAGAGTTGGGGACCTTTGCCATTCCTCCCCTCACGAAGGATGCGATCGCGGGTCGGATCCGACGCCTCCTCGCCACTGCGGACAAGCGAGCCGAGGAGTTGCGTATCCCGGATACTGAGGCCGCCCTTGGGGCGGATATGTTCGACCGGTAAAGGTGGCTCCACGGAGTTCCTGGGGGACCTTTGTCACGAGCACTCCACACAGCATTCGTAGTAGCCTGATTCTCGGTTCCCCGTCCCGTACGGGGACGGCGCACGTGGGTGTGCACAGATCCATACCTCGAACCCGCACCAGCATATTCCGGTGTGAGCCAAGGAGACAAACGTGACCATCAAGGTCGGAATCAACGGCTTCGGCCGAATCGGACGGAACTTCCTCCGTGCCGCCATCGCGATGGGCGCTGACATCGAGATCGTGGGGGTCAACGACCTCACCGACAACGCGACGCTCGCCCATCTCCTCAAGTACGACTCCATCCTCGGACGTTTTAGCCAGGAGATTTCTTACACCGACACCACCATCACAGTCGGGGGAAAGACCTTCGCAGGTCTGGCCGAGAAGGACCCGACCAAATTGGATTGGGGCAAACTCGGGGCCGACATCGTCATCGAGTCGACCGGACATTTCACCGACGCGACGGCTGCGAAAGCTCACATTGACGCCGGCGCGAAGAAGGTCATTATCTCCGCCCCCGCGAAGAACGAGGACGGAACCTTCGTCATGGGTGTCAATGAGAAGACCTATGACAACGCCAAACACCACATCGTCTCGAACGCCTCGTGTACGACGAACTGCCTCGCTCCCGTCGCCAAGGCGCTGAACGACAGCATCGGAATCGAGCGTGGCCTCATGACCACGATCCACGCCTACACGGCCGACCAGAACCTGCAGGATGGCCCGCACCGCGACCTTCGTCGTGCCCGCGCTGCCGCCCTGAACATCGTCCCGACGACGACCGGCGCGGCCAAGGCCGTCTCCCTCGTGATGCCCGAACTCAAGGGCAAGCTCGATGGCTTCGCGCTTCGTATCCCGGTCCCGGTCGGTTCCGCGGTCGACCTCACCTTCACCGCCTCGAAAGAGGTCACCGTTGAGGAAGTCAACGCCGCGGTCAAGGCCGCTGCCGAGGGTCCGTTGAAGGGTTTCCTTGAGTACACCGAAGACCCGATCGTCTCGACCGACATCGTCACAAACCCAGCCTCATCGATCTTCGACGCCGGGCTCACCCGGGTGCTCGGGAACCAGGTGAAGATTGTTTCCTGGTACGACAACGAGTGGGGCTACTCTTGCCGCCTTGTCGACCTTGCCGTGTACATGGGCGAGCGTCTCTAACGAGATTCATGGAAACGTCCGTGCACGCGCCATGCGTGTGCGGACGTTCCCTTGTCGAGACCAACACTTCCTAGGAGAGAAATGAAGACCATCGACTCGCTCGGAGACCTTGAGGGCAAGCGCGTCCTCCTGCGCTCCGACCTCAACGTCCCGCTCGACGGCACCGCCATCACCGACGACGGTCGCGTCCGCGCCTCCGTCCCCACCATCAGCCTTCTCCGCGGGAAGGGCGCCCGGATCGTCGTCATGGCGCACCTCGGCCGTCCGGACGGCCAGCCCAACCCGGAGTACTCCCTTGCCCCGGCCGCCGCCCGTCTCGCCGAACTGCTCGGCGAGCCCGTCACGTTGGCCGATGACGTCGTGGGCGAGTCAGCGAAGGCCACCGTCGCGGCCCTTCAGGACGGCGACGTCGCCATGCTCGAGAATGTTCGATTCGATTCCCGTGAGACCGCGAAGCCGGACGAGGAGCGTCAAGCCCTCGCGGCTGAACTCGCCAAATTCGGGGACGTCTTCGTCTCCGACGGATTCGGCGTTGTTCACCGCAAGCAGGCCTCCGTGTACGACCTCGCCAAGCTGCTTCCTTCCGCCGCTGGCCTGCTCGTTCAGAAGGAGGTCGAGGCGCTCCTCAAGGCTGTCCAGGATCCCGAGAGGCCATACGTCGTCATCCTCGGGGGGGCGAAGGTCTTCGACAAGCTGGGGGTCATCGAGAACCTCCTGACCAAGGCCGACCGGATCCTCGTCGGCGGAGGCATGGGATACACCTTCCTTGCTGCCAAGGGCCTCGAGGTGGGCAAGTCCCTGCTGGAGGCTGATCAGATCGACGCCGTCAAGGGATATATGGAGACCGCAGAGAAGAACGGGGTCGAGATCGTCCTCCCCACGGACATTGTCGTAGCGGACGCCTTCGCGGCCGACTCGCCGAACTCGGTTGTCCCTGCTGATGCGATACCTGCCGACAAGATGGGACTAGACATCGGCCCGGCCACCCGGGTGAATTTCGCCTCAAAGATCGTAGACGCCAAGACCATCGTCTGGAACGGCCCTATGGGGGTATCCGAGTTCGAGGCCTTCGCGGCTGGAACCCGCGCCATCGCCCAGGCCATGATCGACTCCGATGGGTTCTCTGTCGTCGGTGGGGGAGACTCCGCCGCAGCCGTTCGTCTCCTCGGGTTCGACGAGTCGAAGTTCAACCACATCTCCACCGGTGGCGGCGCTAGCCTTGAGTTGCTTGAGGGCAAGGTCCTTCCCGGTCTGTCCGTTTTAGAAGGAAGATGACCATGTCCCGCATCCCATTGATCGCTGGAAACTGGAAGCTCAACCTCGATCACCTCGAAGCCACACACACCGTACAGAAGTTGGCCTGGCTCCTTCGTGATGCCAAGCATGACTTCTCCGAGGTCGAGGTAGCGGTCTTCCCTCCCTTCACCTCCCTTCGATCGGTGCAGACTCTCATCGACGCCGACCAACTGCTAATCCGATTCGGGTCCCAGGATGTCTCTTCCCATACGAGTGGCGCCTATACGGGCGAGATCTCGGGTGAGATGCTCGGGAGCCTCGGGGTGACCTACTCGGTCATAGGTCACTCTGAGCGCCGCCAGTACCACGCCGAAGACGATGCCCTCGTGAATGCCAAGGTTAAGGCTGCGTTCGGGGCGGGCATCGTCCCCGTCCTCTGTATCGGAGAAGGCCTCGACATCCGCAAGGAAGGTCGGCAGGTGGAATACACGCTCGCGCAACTCGACGGCGCCCTTGATGGGCTTCCCGCCGAGCATGCAGAGAAGATCGTGATCGCCTACGAGCCAGTGTGGGCGATCGGTACCGGCGAGGTAGCCACGCCTGCCGATGCCCAGGAGGTGTGTGGAGCGATTCGCGAACGCCTAGCCCAGTTGTACTCGGATGTGGTAGCCGATCAGGTACGTATCCTCTATGGAGGCTCCGTCAAGTCCGGCAACATCGCTTCCATCATGGCGGAGGACGATGTCGACGGTGCTCTCGTAGGGGGGGCGAGTCTCGACCCTGAGGAGTTCTCGGCTATCGTCAGATATCGATCGCACGTCACCGGTTGACACCACCCGCCGAGACCTCGCGTATCCTGTAGTCGCACCGCCAACGATAAGGAGATCCGTGGAAGCCCTGACTACGACCTTGTGGGCACTTCTGGTGATCACTAGTTTCCTCATCATCGTCCTGGTTCTGATGCACCGGGGACGCGGTGGGGGAATCACCGACATGTTCGGTGGAGGCATGGCTTCGGGGATCAATGCGACGGGCTCGGGAGAGCGCAACCTTGATCGCATCACCTGGGGAGTCGTCATTGTCTTCGGAATGGTCATCATCCTTCTTGGCTTGATCACCAAGTACGCGTCGTAGGACGAGGAGCCTAAATGGCCAGCGGAAGTGCAATTCGGGGATCGCGCGTGGGGGCAGGTCCGATGGGAGAGGCGGAGCGTGGGGATTCCGCCCCCCGCGTTCAGGTGGCGTATTTCTGCGCGAACAATCATGTGGTGAAACCGAGTTTTGCTACAAGCGATACAAGCGAGATTCCCGACGAGTGGGATTGCCCTCGGTGTGGATTTCCGGCCGGTCGCGATCCCTATCAGCCGCCGGAGCCTACGCGGAGTGAGCCCTACAAGACCCACCTCGCCTACGTGAAGGAGCGTCGAACGAACGAGGAAGGAGAGGCCCTCCTCGAAGAGGCCTTGGCCGCCCTCCGGGCTCGACGGGGCGAGGCCTAAGCCCCCAGGATTGATCGGATCCGCGCCACATGTGTAGAACTGGTCAGGTTGAGCCGCAAGACCGGCCTTTTGTGGTCCTGCCCCAGAACCTTCGCATCCCCGGCAGCCTGGGCTGCGATCAGCGTGTCGAACGACAAGGGGCCTCCGGGGATCTCAAGGTCTTCGGCGAAACTTCCGGTGATCTGAAGGAAGGTGCCAACCGGTTCCCCGCCCTTGTGAAGTTGACCGGTCGAGTGGAGGAAGCGGGGGCCCCATCCGAAGGTTACGGGTCTACGGGTGCGGGCCGCGAGGGGGGCGCGGACGGACTCAAGGTTTGCGAACTCCTCCCGATCGAGATAGGCCATGACGGCGAGATATCCCCGTGGATTGACGGTCGCTACGAGGGCAGCGATGGCGTGCTCGACAGTGGAGACGCCGTCGAGCAGTCCGGTGGTAGCCCTCACCTCGATGCCATCGTCAACGAAGGAAATCGGCTCGGGCTCAGGGATCGAGTCGAGCAGATTACGAGCCGCGGCTTTGGCCGACTCGACGTCGGGCTGGTCGAAGGGCCCAACCCCGATAAGCCTGCTCGCGATGGACGTCGCGTACTCCCAGAGAAGGAACTGAGCCCCTAGGGTTCCAGCCACAGTGATATCTCCCTCTCCGGTCTCGTCGGCGAGCGATACTAGGCGCACATCGAGGGTGTCGGGAGCGAGGAGATCAGGAGCGTCCGTGTCGGCCACGACAGGGAGCAGTCCGACCCCGCCCTTGCCCGTCGACTCCGCGATGAGTCCCTCGGTCCAATCATCTAGCCCAACAGCACCAGAACCGAAGTCCCTGATCACGAGGATCGGGTGGTCGGCGGTGGCCATAGCGGCCCCTAGTACGAGGGCCGGGTTCGCCTCGGAGTTCTCTGCGAGGCTCGGGGCTACCGCCTCGGCCTCATCGAGGATAGCCTCAACGTCGACTCCGGCGAGGGCCGCCGGCACCAGGCCGAAGGCGCTGAGGACGGAATAGCGCCCACCGACCTTTGGATCCGCGAGGAAGGTCTTCCTGTATCCGGCTGCGAGACTTGTTGCTTCAAGGGGAGAACCGGGATCGGTGACGACGACAATGTGCCGGGCGGGATCAAGCCCGGCTTGAATAAATGCGGCTTCGAATATCCTGCGTTGAGAGTCCGTCTCAAGCGTCCTACCCGATTTGGAGGACACCACAACGATGGTCGAGGCGAGGTCGCCCGAGATGGCACGGCGCACCTGACCGGGATCGGTCGAATCGAGCACGATGAGAGGAACATCATGGCTTCTCGCGATCACCTCAGGCCCGAGCGAGGATCCGCCCATTCCGCAGACGACGACCCTCGTCTTGCCCTCCGCCTGCAGCTCGGAGGCGAGTTTGGCGAGGCCGGGAAGCAACTCCCGCGTCGTCTGGTGAAGCGAGACCCAGTTGAGTCGAATCGAGGCCTCCTTGACGGCCGCTGGTCCCCACAGCGCGGGGTCCTTCGCGGCGATCCTTGAGGCGATCTCCTCCTCGACGAGAGCGGGGAGGTGGGCAGTGACGGACTCGGCGGCGCACCCGGATGCTGTGACGGCGACATGTGCGAGGTCGTCGACTCCCGCCCAGACGGATATGAAGGTCTCTATGACGCTGCCTTTACCGACTCACGGGCCGCTGCGACGACTGCCTCGATGGTGAAACCAAACTTCTTGAACAGGAGTGCGCCGTCGGCGGAGGCTCCATAGTGCTCTAGACTCACGGCTCGACCGGCGTCCCCAAGGAGGTCATGCCAACCCTGCGCGATTCCGGCCTCGACGGTGACACGAGCGCGTACTCCAGTAGGAAGCACGGACTCACGGTAGGCCTCGCTCTGCTCCGCGAACCATTCGCGGCAGGGCATGGACACGACGCGGGCCTCTATGCCTTCCGCCTTGAGTGCCTCGCGCGCGCCGACCGCAAGCTGGACCTCCGACCCCGTACCGATGAGCAAGACGTCCGGCTTTCCGTCGCCGCCTGCCAGGATGTATCCACCCCGGAGGACCCCCTCGACGCTTGAGCCCGGATCGGTACGCTCGAGCACGGGGACTGCCTGTCGGGTGAGGATGATACCGGCCGGACGACCCCTCTCGAGGATTCCGCGCCAGGCCCACGCGGTCTCGTTCGCGTCGGCTGGCCTCACCACGGAGAGCCCTGGAATGCCCCTTAGGGAGGAGATGTGTTCAACAGGTTGGTGAGTGGGACCATCCTCGCCGACGCCGATGGAATCGTGCGTCCATACGAAGGTCGAGGGGATATCCATGATCGCCGATAGGCGCACAGAGCCACGCATGTAGTCGGAGAACACGAGGAAGGTGCCCCCGTAGGGACGGGTCAGGCCGTGGAGGGCGATCCCGTTGAGGATGGCTCCCATTGCGTGTTCGCGGATACCGAAGTGGAGGGTTCGGCCGTAGGGGCTCGCAGGTACTCCGGGGGAGGCGATCCCCTCTGGGAGGAAGGACGGCTCGCCCTTCATCGACGTGTTGTTGGAGCCCCCAAGGTCGGCGGAGCCGCCCCACAGTTCGGGCAGCAGGGGGGCGAGAGCGTTGAGGACCGTGCCAGAGGCTTCCCTCGTCGCCAAGGATGTTCCGGGCTCGAACGTTGGGAGGGATTCCTCCCAGCCGTCGGGGAGGCGACGCTCGAGCAGTCGAGCGAGCAAGGCCGCTTGGCTTGGGTTCGCCTTCTCCCAGGCTTCGAAATCCTTAGCCCAGGCTGCGTGCGCCGCTTGCCCACGCTTAGAGACGGCCCGCGTGTGGGCGAGCACCTCGTCATCCATGGCGAAGGAAACCTCGGGATCGAAGCCGAGAGCCTCCTTCAGCGCGCGGACTTCATCGCCACCGAGCTTCGATCCGTGGATGCCCCCGGTGTTCTGCTTCGTTGGGGAAGGCCAACCGATAATGGTGCGAAGCGCGATGATCGACGGGCGACCGGTGTCGGTCTTTGCCTTGTCGAGCGCGGCGGCAAGTGCATCGACGTCTTCGACGTAGGAGCCATCTGGGCGGGGCCAATCGACGCGGTGAGTGTCCCATCCATACGCCTCATATCGGGCGAGCACGTCCTCAGAGAACGCCACCTTGGTGTCGCCCTCGATGGAGATGTGGTTGTCGTCCCACAAGACGATGAGGTTGCCAAGTTTCTGAAGTCCCGCGAGCGACGACGCTTCTGCGGTCACCCCCTCCTGGAGATCACCGTCGGAGGCGATGACGTAGATGCTGTGGTCGAAGGGGCTTGCTCCGGGTTTCGCATCGGGATCGAGGATCCCGCGCTCTCGCCGGGAGGCCATGGCCATCCCAACGGCCGAGGCAAAGCCGGAACCCAGTGGCCCTGTCGTGATTTCGACCCCGGGGGTGAGACCGTGCTCGGGGTGAGCCGGCGTCAGCGATTCCCATGTGCGCAGGGCCTGAAGGTCTTTCATCTCAAGGCTATAGCCACTCGCGAAGAGCTGCAGATACAGGGTCAGCGACGAGTGTCCGGCCGACAACACGAACCGGTCGCGTCCGAGCCAATTCGGGTCCGACGGGTCATGCTGGAGCACGTTCTGGAAGAGCAGATACGCCGCGGGAACGAGGCTAATCGCGGTGCCGGGATGTCCGTTTCCCACCTTCTCGACGGCATCGGCCGCGAGGATGCGGAGGGTATCGACGGCTCGGCGGTCGGTGTCGGTCCAATTGGCGTTCATGCGTTTCTCCAAGTTCTTGTCGCTTGTCATGCCTAGCCTAGCGGCGGACCTTCGCGGCTGAGAACGGACCGCTCTGTAGGATGGAGTTATGTCATTAGCGTCGTTGCCTTCTCCCGCAGCGAGGCCCTAATCGTGCTCGATCGGGAACGCGAGGCCTACCTCGCCCACCTCGCAGTCGAGCGCGGCTTGTCCGACAATACGCTTGCGGCCTATGGGCGGGATCTCACCAGATATGTCGTCTTTCTCTCCGGGCGGGGGAGGCGGACTCTCGCGGAGGCCTCCAAGGAAGATGTCAAACTCTTCGCCCAAGCGATAGGCACGGGAGGAGACGGAGGCACGAGCCTGGCCCCAGCCTCCGCTGGACGCACGGTCGTTGCGGTTCGGGGGTGGCACCGCTTCGCATTTGCGGAGGGCTGGACCCTCACGGACCCCTCCCACGACATCAGGCCCCGCCAGATACCGCGGAGGCTCCCCAAGGCGATCTCGATCGATCAGGTCATCGCCATCCTTGAGGCTTCGAGTGTCGGAGTCGAGCCGATGATCTTCCGCGACCGAGCCCTCCTCGAACTCGTGTACGCCTCCGGCTCACGGATCTCAGAGGCGGTCGGTCTCGATGTCGATGACATAATCTTGACCCCTGGCGAGGAGTCCGTGCTTCTCAGGGGAAAGGGCCGCAAGGAGCGCGTCGTTCCGATAGGGGGAGTGGCCGCCCGTGCTGTGGATGCCTACCTCGTGCGCGGTCGAGCGGGGCTCGCTTCCACGGGCCGCAGGACACCGGCTTTGTTCCTCAACACTCGTGGAAACAGGCTCAGTCGGCAGAGCGCGTGGGCGATCCTCAAGGTGGCGGCCGAGAGGGCCAACGTGGAGGGGGTATCGCCCCACACCCTTCGCCACTCCTTCGCCACGCACCTTCTTTCCGGAGGGGCAGACGTACGGGCGGTCCAGGAGCTTCTGGGCCATGCGAGCGTAACGACTACCCAGGTGTATACCCAGGTCACCCAGGACACCCTCCGCGAGGTATACGCTACGGCCCATCCAAGGGCCCTGGGGTAGCGTGGGGGCGTGACCGATTTCCCCAGCCCTCCACCCTTGGTGAAGCACGGCCCGGCGCGGGTCATCGCTTTGTGCAATCAGAAGGGCGGTGTAGGGAAGACGACGACTGCCGTCAACCTGGCTGCCGCCTTCGCTGAGTACGGACGCCGGGTTCTGCTGGTGGATTTCGACCCCCAGGGGGCCGTGGGGGCCTCCCTCGGTATAAATACCCACGGGCTAGACATCACCATCTACGACGTCCTCATGGGGACAGGGGTCGCCGCCCGGGACGCGATTCTCAAGGTGGGGATCGAGAGGCTTGAACTCCTGCCTGCCAACATCGACCTTTCGGCCATCGAAATTCAGCTTGTGAGCGAGGTGGCGCGAGAGGGAGCGCTCGATCGGGCCCTCGGTCCCGTCCATGAGGACTATGACCTCATCCTCATCGATTGCCAGCCCTCCCTTGGCCTCCTGACGGTCAACGCGCTGGTCGCCTCCAATGGCGCGCTCGTCCCCCTCGAATGCGAGTACTTCGCCATGCGGGGGGTCGCCCTCCTCATCGACACCATCACCAAGGTTCAGACCCGACTCAACCCAGGCCTCGTGATCGACGGTATCGTCCCGACGATGTATGACCCCCGGCTTCTGCATTGCCGGGAGGTCGTGGAGGAGATCCGCCGCGCGTTTGGGACGCAAGTGACCGAGACGATGATCTCGAGGACTGTGAAATTCCCGGATTCCACGGTCGCGGCTGAGCCCATTCTCACCTATGCCCCGGAGCACCCGGGAGCTCAGGCTTACCGCAAGCTGGCGCGCGAGCTCGTCACGCGGGGAGTGGCAGCCTAGCGTGACCGCTTCCCTTGACGAGGCCACCGATGGAGCCCCGGGCGCAGGCTTCTCTGTCCATCTCGACAACTTCGAGGGCCCCTTCGACCTGCTCCTCTCCTTGATCTCCAAGCATGAGCTCGAGATCACCGAGGTAGCCCTGGCGAGAGTCACCGATGAATTCATTGCGACGGTCATGGATGCGGGTGTCGAGTGGGACCTGGATGGGGCGAGCGAATTTCTTGTGGTAGCGGCCACGCTTCTTGACCTCAAAGCTGCTCGCCTGTTGCCTCATGGGGAGGTCGAGGATCTTGAGGATATCGAGGCCCTCGAGGCTCGCGACCTTCTTTTCCTCCGCCTCCTCCAATACAGCGCCTTCAAGAGAGTCGCGGCTTCGTTCGAGGCTTTGCTCGACGCCCCCCGTCGGCTACCGAGGGATGTGGCCCTTGAGCCTCCGTTCGCGGCGCTCCTGCCCGAACTCGTCTGGGCAACCGATGCCCAGGCTCTAGCACATTTGGCGGCGCATGCCCTTGAGCCCCATCCCGCCCCCGCCGTCCCCCTCGCGCACCTCATAAACCCCAAGGTGTCCGTTAAGGAGCAGGCCACACACGTCATGGTCATTCTCCAGCGGGAAGGGACCATGACCTTCAGGGCGATAATTCGGGACACCAGAGAACTTGGGATCATCGTCGCTCGTTTCCTTGCCCTGCTGGAACTGTTCCGCAATTCGTTGGTTGCTTTCGATCAGGTCCGATCCCTCTCGGAACTGACGGTTAGATGGACCGGGGGAGACCGAGGGGCTGACCTCACGACCGACTTCGACGAGGAGGTGCACCTGGATGTCTAAGGCTCGGCTGACCGCGGCGATAGAGGCGGTGCTGATGGTGATCGATGAACCCGTGTCGACTACCGACCTGGCAACGGCGATAGAGGTGCCAGAACAGGAGGTCCTCGCAGCCCTCGTGTCCCTCCGCGATGAATACACCGATCCGAGACGGCCTCGTGGCTTCGAATTACGCGAGGTCGACGGGAGGTGGCGCGTCTACTCCTCCCCCCTTTTCGCGGACGTCGTCGGGCGGTTTATCGTCGAGGGGCAGTCGGCTCGCCTTTCCCAGGCGGCGCTTGAGACTCTCGCCGTGGTTGCCTACCGGCAACCGGTGACCCGTGGACAGGTATCCCAGGTCAGGGGAGTGAGCGTGGATACGGTCATGAAGACCCTTCTCGCTCGAGGACTAATCACCGAGGTCGGGGAAATCGCAGGAGCCATCCAATACGGTACGACGACCTCCTTCCTTGAGCGTATGGGCCTCGGCTCCCTCGAAGAATTGCCATCCCTGGCGCCCTACCTGCCCGATCTCATCGACATCGATGGAGCGGGTTAGCCGTGGCGGAGTACCTCGCCGATGGGGTGCGGCTCCAGAAGGTCCTCGCAGCGGCAGGGGTGGGATCCAGGAGGCGATGTGAGGACCTGATCGCAGCAGGCAAGGTGACGGTCGATGGAGAGAAGATCACCAACCAGGGAATGAGGGTGGATCCCGCTCGGGTGGTTATCGCGGTTGCCGGAAAGCGGATCCACGTCGCCGAAGGGCACCTCACGATCGCCCTCAACAAGCCCAAGGGCGTGGTCAGTACCATGAGTGATCCCCAGAATCGCCCCGCCCTCGATCAGTACGTTGCCGACCTAGGATCTCGCCTTTTTCACGTGGGCCGCCTCGACTTTGAGACGACGGGGCTGATCCTCCTTACCAACGACGGAAACCTCGCCAACCGCCTCTCTCGCCCCTCCCACGGCGTGTCCAAGGTCTACGTCGCGAAGGTCGCCGGCCAGGTTCACCGTCGACTACCACACAAGCTGACCAAGGGGATCGAACTCGACGATGGGCCAATCGCCGTCGATTCGTGCACCATCCTCGATTCGACGTCAGAGTTCTCGGTTGTGGAGATCGTATTGCACGAAGGCCGCAACCGTATCGTCCGCCGAATCTTCGAGGCCGTCGGCCATCCCGTTGTCGAGCTCTCCAGGACACGATTCGGCCCCATCTCCCTTGGAGGCCTGCCTCTGGGAAAGACACGGGTGCTCGACACCAAGGAGATGGGCTCGCTGCTCAAGGAGGCCGGGCTCTAGGGTCCAGACTCAGGGCTTCAGCCCCGATACCATGGACCCGGAGGCACCCATGACGATCAGGGCCATCCGCGGAGCGACCACCCTTATGGTCGACGAGCGCGAACACCTACACGAGCGCACCATTGAGCTCGTGAGCGCCATGCTGAGCGAGAACGGCCTCACCTCTGAAGACTTGATCTCGATCCTCTTCACCGCCACGCCAGACATCACGTCCGACTTTCCCGCTGCCGCCGCTCGCGCTCTGGACTTGGGGGACGTCCCGCTCATGTGCGCCGTCGAGATGGACATTCAAGGATCCCTCGGCCGGGTAATTCGGGTCATGGCCCACGCCAACTTGGAGGTCCCCCGAGCCGAGGTCAAGCACGTCTACCTCCACGAGGCTGTTTCCCTCCGCAAGGACCTCGCCCAGTGAGCGCGTCATGACGCCTCACCGCGCTGTTCCGCCACGCATCCACATCGTGGGGGCGGGCCTCATCGGTGCCAGCATCGGCCTCGGCCTCACGGCGGAAGGCTGGCTGGTGAGCATCGAGGATCGAAACCCAAAGATCCAGAAGACCGCCCGCAGGATCGGGGCCGGGGCCGAACTGGAGGAGGAGCCGGATCTTGTGATCGTAGCCGTGCCCCCGGCGATGGCCGCAGGTGAGGTGGTGGCCTCTCTGAAGAAGTGGCCTGGGGCGGTCGTTACCGATGTCGCCTCCATCAAGGGCTCGATCGCGGTGGCAGTTGAAGCCGAGGGGCTTGGTGAGAGGTACGTTGGTTCGCATCCCATGGCGGGCCGTGAGGTGTCCGGGGTTGAGTCGGCACAAGGGGATCTCTTCAAGGCTCGTCCCTGGGTTGTGTGCGCGAATGGAGCCTCGGTCGCCGCGGTCGACCTCGTACGAGGGCTGGCCGAGGCTCTGGGGGCGGATGTCGTCACAATCGAGGCAGACGCTCACGACGCGGCGGTGGCAAGGGTCTCCCATTCTCCGCAGGTTGCCGCCTCGGCGGTCGCCGCCTCCCTTGCTGGCCTGGATACCGACGACCTCGCCCTCGTCGGTCAGGGCCTCCGAGATGTCACCCGCATCGCGGCGAGCGAGCCTGGGATGTGGGCCGATATCGCTCGGTTGAATGGCAGCAACCTCCGAGCCTCCCTATCCCTCGTCGTCGAGGACCTCACCCGGGTCCGGGACGCCGAGGATGTGGGTGAAGCCCTAGCGGAGTTGATCGAGAGGGGTCGGCTCGAACTCGCCCGTATCCCCGGCAAGCACGGAGGCCGCCAGAGGCAGTGGGCAGAGATCGTCGTGATAGCACCGGACAAACCAGGCCAGCTCCTGCGGCTCCTCACGGACGTCGCCGCCGTCGATGTCAACATCGAGGACCTGGCCATCGAGCACTCACCCCGGCAACGCGTCGGGCTCGTTATGCTCAGCATTGATCCCGCCCGTGCCCACGAACTCGTGTCGGCCCTCGGTGAGCGAGGCTGGGAGGTCGCCTCGTGAGCGGGATTGTCATAGCCGTTGATGGGTCCTCCGGTGTCGGGAAGTCCACCGTGTGTCGGGAAGTCGCCCGCCGCCTCGGCCTGTCATACCTCGACACGGGCGCGACCTACCGGGTGGCGGCGCTTCTGTGCCTAAGGGAGGGCATCGATCTTGGAGACGACGATGCTGTCGTGGCCGCCGTCGAGACCATGAACGTCCAGATAGTCCTCGACCCTGACGAACCCAGGGTCACCCTTGACCACGAAGATGTGTCCCAGCTCCTACGCTCCGAGGCCATAACGGGAACGGTATCGGAGGTCGCCATGAACCTAGATGTCAGGGCGGTGTTGGGAAAGCTCCAACGGGAACTCATCTTGAAGGAAATCACCGGGGGGCGCTCGGGTGGTGCCGGAATCATTGCAGAAGGCCGAGATATCACGACGGTGGTGGCACCGGACGCCGACGTCAGGATCCTGATGACCGCGGACCCAGAGGTGCGGGTAACAAGGAGGGAACTGGAGACCGAAACCGCCGGGCTTCTTGGGGTGAGGGAAGCAGTACTTGGGAGGGACGCGAAGGACGCAAAGGTGGCCGAATTCCATCAAGCCGCCGATGGTGTCCTCGTCATCGACACCACCTACCTGACGATCGATGAGGTTGTAGCCGCGATCATTGACCTTGCGCACCAAGCCACCCTATGAGAGGGCGTCGCCGGGTTCCTGGCCCTTTCGGGCCGCTTATTGGGCGTCCGATCGCCCAGTTCCTGTCGCGGGTGTACTGGCATACGACGGTGAGGGGTGCCGACCTGGTCCCCCGAAGGGGCCCCGTCGTGGTCATCGCGAATCATGTGGGCTTCATCGATGGCCCCATCGTCGCCGGGGTGATACCCCGGTCGAGCAACTTCCTCGTCAAACAAGACATGTTCCGCCACGGGCTGGGCGTCATCCTCCGAGGTACGGGCCAGATTGAGGTGGCCGGCACAGGCCGGGAGGCCCTCGCGAGAGCGAAGGGGGTCCTGGCGCGCGGCGGGGTGGTGGGGGTGTTCCCCGAGGGCACACGCGGCACGGGCGACGCGGCCTGCCTCGCGGGGGGTGCCGCTTGGCTCGCCATCCACGGGAAGGCCCCGGTGGTGCCGCTCGCGCTGTTCGGCACCCGCCACACGGGAGAGAGCGTCAACATCTGGCCCAAACCTCGCCGTAGGATCCTGGCCGTGTTCGGGGAACCCGTAGAGTTGGACATCCCGCCCGAGTTCCACGGCCAGGCGCGTCAAAAAATGGCCGAAGAGGCGGTCGCAGCGGCGCTGCGTGAGCATGTACGGCGCGCCGAGGCTCAATCGGACATTCCCTTGCCTCACGATGAACAACCCGAGGAGACCCCGTGACCGGAGAGGCGGACGACGCCCTCCTTTCGAAGCCTCGGACGTCGGACCCTGAGGAGAGCCTCGAGGTCAAACGAGAGGCCGCCCTGAGGTCGGGACTTGAGGCGTTCGAGCTCAGCGACGAAGACCTGGCCGAGCTTCGTGGGGAGACCATCACCCGGGAGGTTCTCCCGATCGTCGCCATCATCGGTCGTCCGAACGTCGGTAAGTCGACACTCGTCAATCGCATCCTAGGGAGGCGCGCAGCCGTCGTTGAGGGGACTCCCGGCATCACCCGCGACCGTGTCACGTACACCGCCGACTGGGCGGGCCGCGACTTCACCCTCATGGATACAGGAGGCTGGGAGATCAAGGTCCATGGCCTCGACCTCAGCGTGGCGAAACAGGCGGAGGTGGCGGTCGACATGGCCGATGTCGTCGTCCTCGTGCTCGACGCGACGGTCGGGACGACGGCCACCGATGAGCAGGTGACCCGCCTCCTTCGGAAATCCCACAAACCCGTCGTCCTCTGCGCAAACAAGGTGGATGGACCACTCGCCGAGCCTGAGGCGGCCGTCCTGTGGAGCCTCGGCCTGGGGGAGCCCTACCCCGTGAGCGCCTTGCACGGCCGGGGGAGCGGGGAGTTGCTCGACGCGATAGTGGATGCCCTGCCCAAGGAGCGTCAGACCGAGGAGGGCGGACCGGACACACCCCGGCGGGTCGCCTTGGTCGGTCGCCCCAATGTTGGGAAGTCTTCCCTCCTCAACCTGCTGGCGGGGCACGAGAGGGTGGTCGTCGATGCGACCGCTGGGACAACGCGGGACCCGGTCGACGAAACGGTCGAGATCGAGGGTCGCCCTTGGGTCCTCATCGACACGGCGGGAATCCGTCGACGGGTCCACCAGACGCAAGGAGCGGACTACTATGCCTCGCTCCGGACGGAGGCCGCGATCGAGCGCGCCGAGGTCGCGGTCGTGCTCCTTGACGGATCTGTGGCCGTAACGGAGCAGGACACCCGGATTTTAAGCCAGGTAGAGGAGGCCGGCCGCGCGATGGTCATCGCGTTCAACAAGTGGGACCTCGTGGACGAGGACGCCCGCTACGCGCTGGATCGTTCGATCGACAGGGACTTCGCCCAGCTGACCTGGGCCCCGCGGATCAACTTTTCCGCCAAAACGGGCTGGCATGTCAATCGGATCGTTCCCGCCCTCAAGTTGGCGCTGGCTTCGTGGGACCTGAGGGTCTCAACGGGACGCCTCAATGCGTTCCTCGGCGAACTCGTCGCGGAGCACCCACATCCCGTTCGGGGCGGAAAGCAGCCGCGCATCCTGTTTGCTACCCAGGCCGCCACCAGGCCCCCCCGCTTTGTCTTGTTCACCTCGGGGCCCATCGATCCCGGATATCGCCGGTTTATCGAGCGTCGACTCCGGGAGACGTTCGGATTCGAGGGAAGTCCGATCGACATCGCAGTTCGGGTTCGGGAGAAACGGAAACGCCGCTAGAGCCCAGAGGAGATCTCTGGTTCGGCGCCGCTCCGGTAAGATTGCCGATGCCGTCACGGGCTGTGGCGCAGTTTGGTAGCGCACTTGACTGGGGGTCAAGGGGTCGCAGGTTCAAATCCTGTCAGCCCGACCGTGTCATCTCTCAAGACATAGGAAACGGACCGAACCTACGGGTTCGGTCCGTTTCTGTGTTTACAGGTCGGCCCCTTGGGTGCACTGGTGGGTTGGTAGTCGCGGTTGGGGTTGAGGATCAGGTCGCGCAGGAGTTCTCCGGCGGTGGTG